>JACCEA011011830.1_pt1 | contig 15375 bp, 9 predicted proteins | sample 7449851 | NCBI WGS metagenome assembly JACCEA01 (sample SAMN15323453, study PRJNA562643) | freshwater metagenome | isolation source: river surface water | place: USA:Blue River Watershed | collected 2017-08-18 | reverse complement strand
GGCATCTTTTTGCTTTTTTGGTTTAGCTAAAAAGTCAGTGCGTGCGTCTCATTTTGGCGCAAAAGCTAGAAACGGCGCTGAAAAAATACTACGAAGTAATTCCAAATTAATTAAAAGAATTACAACTACATACCAGTTAATCAGCGATGGAATTGTTGTAGGGAATGTTATGCATGTTGTTTTTTTTATTGACCCTGCTGGGTTTGATGAGCTCTGGCAACACTGTCTTCGCAGCAGTCGTTAGTGAAACAAGCTTCCCGATTGACCCATCCATAACTATTCCAACCTTGATTCAAAAGCAGCAGCAAAATATGAAAAATAGTTGTTATGAAGGTTCATACGCTGTAAAACTTCCCCCATTTAGTTCCTGTGCGGGATTTAGAGATTGTGAGCCGGGTCACTATTGCATGAACGCAGTGAAAATGCCATGCCCTGAGGGTTACTTTGGAAATGTTTCATCATTATCAACAGAAGAATGTTCTGGTGTATGTCCCAAGGGATTTTACTGTCCACAGGGAACAATATCACCATTATCTAATCCTTGTGGTGATGCCTCGGTATATTGTCCAGAGGGGAGTAGCTTACCTCTTGATGTACCTGTCGGTTATTACACTGTCAATCATGGAAATGATCCAGACAGTAATCTTCTCGATGATGTGAACACAAAAACAAGATCAGCTGTGTTTCCATGTCCTTTTGGAACTTTTTGTGTGGATGGTATCAAATATTCTTGTCCTGCAGGCTATTATGGGAATGTAGTTGGACAATCAAATCCAACATGCAGTGGAGCTTGTCCGGAAGGTTTCTATTGCCCCATTGCATCTGTGGATCCATTCGCTCACCCATGTCCAGCAACATCTAAAGTGTATTGTCCCAAAGCTTCAGATCTTCCTCTTCCAGTTGGTTTGGGCTATTACACTGTGATGTCGGAGTACAGTTTCCAATTTGGAGGAGGTTATACAGAAATGTTACCTTGCACTCGGGGTACATACTGTCAAGAGGGTGTTCAATTCCTTTGTCCAGCAGGAAGGTTTGGTCGAATCGAAAAAGAAATTAATTCCTCTTGTACAGGACTATGTCGATCTGGTTACTACTGTCCACCAGGTAGTTTTATGAGTTCGCAGAATATGTGTGACGATACGTCAGTATTTTGTCCGGCGGGAAGTGCAAAGCCAACCCCCGTAAGCATAGGGCATTATACAGTTGGTCATGTTGGAAATGGCTCATTAGAGGAAATTTTAGTGGTTGATCAAAAGGCACTGTTGAGATATGAAAGATCTGCTCAAGTAATTTGTGAGCCTGGCTATTATTGTCTTGCCGACGGTACGCGATATCATTAGTTGAAGGTTTCATTGACACTAACACTTGCTGTATAGGAATAAAGCGAAAATGTCCTCCAGGAAAATATGGTTCTACTCATGGATTATCTACTGGAGATTGCACTGGATATTGTGAACCAGGTTATTACTGTCCGGAGGGGTCAACTAGTTCGCGCCAATATGAATGCGGAAGTCCTGATGTATTTTGCCCTCCCGGCTCAGACACTCCGCAAGCTGTTGATATTGGATACTATACACGTAAGATTTTGTGAATAAGATAATTGCATTCTTTGACACCATGGAATAGTTGGAGGTTTAAACAATCGAACTTACTATGATCAACGAAAATGCGAACCTGGAAATTATTGCCAAGCTGGTATCAAACGGTTATGCATATCCGGGTTTTATGGTGACCAATTTGGACAGGTATTTTAAGATATAGTGGAATAAGAATAAAAATAGTGACTAGATTTCAATTAGATTATCGAAACTTGTTCCGGCCCATGTCATCCAGGTTACTATTGTCCAGAAGGAAGTATTGCTGCTACAGAGCGATTTTGTGGTGATCCTAATCGTTATTGTCCATCAAATAGCACAAAACCAGTGTATGTTACTGGTGGATACTATTCTATTGGTAAGCCCATATCTATATCGTTGATCTTGCAATCGTTATTGTCCTTTGTAGGAGGAAACGAGAGCACAAGATATGCAGAACGCATCGCTCCACCAGGATACTATGCCATGCATGGATTGCTATATCCTTGTCCAGCAGGATATTTTGGAGCAATAATGGGACTAAAGACACCGGAGTGTTCTGGTAAATGTTATTTGAATGGTTATTATTGCCCTGTTGCCAGTACATCCCCCGCAATGCGGTACTGTGGTAGTGATGATGTATTTTGTCCTGCTGGTGTTGTTGCTCCAATTCAAGTGAAACCCGGATTCTATACAACTGATTACTTTTATGAAGTTTGTCCACCAGGACAATGGAGAAATCTCACTATGCCACGTCCTTACTTTGTAGATGCACCTGGTGATGGAGAGACCACTGCTATCAATGAATTCCCCAAACCATCATGTGGATTATGTCCGGAAGGAACTTTTAAAATCTTACCTGGAGATGATTATTCTTTATGTTGGCCATGCGATCTTTCAAATTCTGAATCATCTAATGATCGTATGACATGTGCTTGTACAACAGTCTATGAATATCCATTTGTTGGTTTCTTTGATATTCTGGCAAAGCAATGTGTTAAAACAAATATCTTTGAAATTCCTGACTATTCATATATTTCATGGGTTGAAGCATATGCAGGAACAGCATATGAAGGGAAGAATACTTCAATAACAAGATATTATGAACGTGTTTGTGAACCTGGTCATTATTGTCAAGATGGTAGAAGATATAAATGTCCATCAGGAAATTATGGTAGTCTTTATCAAGAATCAAATCCAACTTGTCAAGGTGTTTGCAATGCTGGTTATTATTGTTTACATGGCAGTGTTTCTCCACAATCAAGACCATGTGGTGGTGCAAAGTATATTTGCCCGATCGGATCATCATTACCAACATTAGTACCAGAAGGATATTATTCTAATGAAGATGTCGATGAAAGTTTTCGTTATGAAATGTTTATTTGTCCTGTAGGATATTATTGTCCTGGTGATGGTCGACGATATATGTGTCCAAAGGGTACTTATACTGATGAAGAAGGAACTATATCTGATCAATGCAAAGGTCCATGCGACAGAGGCAAGAGTGTATTTGGATCATTTTCGTTTCGCCGGCTCATCACTTTTATTCTCTATAGGTCATTACTGTTTAGAAGGATCTCCAAACAAGCAACAATTTGTTTGTGGTAATTCCTCTGTATTTTGCCCAAGAGGAAGTTTTGAACCAACCTTTGCACATGAAGGGTTCTATTCTGCTCACTCAGGACATGATGCTGGTGAGCAATGGTATTGGGATAAAAATAATGTAACTTGCAGTGTTGAGCTTCCATGTGAACCTGGTTATTATTGTACTAAGGGAATCAAATATCCATGCCCACCTGGTACATTTGGATGGAGATATGGTATGACAGATCACTTTTGTGGTGGTCAGTGTGCACCGGGATATTACTGTCCTTCATATATCTTACCTCAACCTGATGCTCCTCCCTATACCTTTTGGCCAGGTAAACCTCATACCAGACCTGATGGTAAGAGACTGTTTACTGCCGCTTTTATCTTTTTCTTATCGATGTTGTTATTTATTCAGAATTACAATGTGGTGATGTCAATTATTATTGTCCGCGTGGTAGTACCTATCCTATCAGAGTGCAAGGTGGATATTATTCTATTGGTGGTAATTATGATAATAAGACAAGAAATGCAGAAGCAATATGTCCTCCTGGAAGTTATTGCATCAACTCTATACCATATCTTTGCCCAAAAGGTTATTACGGTGATACTCCTGGTTTAGCAACAGTCGATTGTTCTGGTCATTGTCCGGCAGGATATTATTGTCCTGGCGGTACAGTGAATCCAGTCGAATGTCCTGAAGGATCGTATTCAACTGGAACAGCATGGAATTGTACACCATGTCCAGGTGGTCGTACGACTCCCATGAAGTGTAAGAATGAAAACACATGTTGCTATCGCTTGTAGGCCAATGGTATGTATAAGTTGTAAATATGGATGAAATAAAATGATGTATATATACTATTAATAGAACAAACAATATATGTTATTGCTGTAATAAATAAAGTATTTATTTAAATTTCGTTAGTAATCTAGAATCATTGCAAAATACTATGGGTCCATACAATAATAGTGATTACCTACACTATTTAAGCACATGCTGAATGGGTACGCAGTAAGCCATTCTTCTATCAGTCACATTAATAAAAATCAACCCTACCACAATTGGTAAGTTGGTTCCTTCATCCATGTATTGCAGCTCATCGCGTCACCCTAAAAGCACATAAAACACATACATCGACATTACTTTTTATTATTTTTTTCATATATCACAGCATAGTTCGTAAAATAAACTTAGCCAGACCGAACACAATCATCCACCAATAAATAAAGATATACCACGATGAACCACAATACCACAAATTATAAACAAAAAGTTCTCCACAATTGAAGATAAATTAAAACAAACACTATTTACAACACATTCGAATAACATTTATTCTATTATCAATAACAATATTAAACGACTTCTTCATCATTTATTGCACTGGTAGATGTTGCTGACAAAGAATCTGAGGAATGCGGAATTTCACGCACAGATGTGATTGGTCTTCGAATACTACCCGTATTTGAAACAATTGAATGAGCTCTTGTCGCATTCAATAATCCCAAAGCTATTGCTGAACGGCCATCCTCGGACTTTGTCGGAGGTACATCTTCACCATTAGTTCCATCATCGGATTGTTTCGTCACAGATGAGCTAACAACGCCAGTTCCTATTGTTTCATCAATTTCATCTTGCGGTTGATTCAAATGACCTTCTTTCACTGTATTCTTGGAATGATTTATTGGTGGCACTTTATTGTCTTCACTGCCATGATACATTTTCCAACTTTTAATGAGCAATTGTCGGCAAATAAATAAAATTATAGGAAGACAAATCATGATAGCAGTAGGAGCAGCTGCACCTTGCCACCCACCAACATCACCAAATGTATCAAACAAAACAAATGCATAAGATAAACAACCAAAAATAATCACAATCCACATTGAAGTGGAGAAATATAACGTAATACCACTAACTTCTTTATTTAATTTTTGACGAAGTAAACGATAATAATCTTTTACTAATGCTAATCGTTTCAATAATTTTTGATGTTTTTGATGAGTTGCAGTTGTTGAAGAATCTGATGATTGATTCTGTTGTTGAAGTAATTGTAGACGTAATCGATATGAATCTAATTCTAATTGTTTCAATACTTTACTACGATGTCGTTTTGCTAACACCAACACTCTCCCAAGTACAAGATGTTCATACCAAGTGCTAGTGAAAGCAGCTGTACAAATTAGCAAACTCAGTGGTGGGAAGATAGTGCCAAATGTCAATAGAATAGCGAAATACGCATTCATTTTTACCACAAATTTATTGCGATAAAAGAACAAAGCTCGCTCTTCACGTTCATCCAACGTTCCAACACCTGTTTGCAGCACACCATCTGTCTGCAATGGGTCACTGACCATCCAGGGCTGCAAACTACTTGACACACCTGAGTTGTCTTGACTCGCAGCTGCTGCTTTCGAGAGATCTTCAACATTTACTGTCGTTGTAGTTGGGAACTGCAACATCTTATTGGATGAGGCAGTCGCTTCACGGACAATACTTGCCATTCGATTACCAATGCTGGTCATGCGGTCTTGGAAGAACAATGAGATAGACGTAGATCTTCTCCTCATATCCTCCCCTTCGTCTCCATCATCCTGAATACGTTCTTGGCTCGCATTGCCACTCCCACTTCCATCCAGCGGGACATCAACTTCTTCAACATCATTGGCGAATTCAATATCACGCAAATTTTCTGGAAGAAATATTTCAACAAATCCCAACAATCGCATTTTCCATGTATGTAATGGCCCAACTTGTTTGGGCTCCATCAAACTTGCTGGGCGAAAAGTTTGAGTTTCAGTAGAAGTAGCATGGATAGCACTTTTCTTTGAATTACTTTCACTGGGAGAAAACATTTCAACACCATCTTTACCAACTTCTTCATCAACTTTTTTCCGAAAGAAAGAACTTCTTCGCCCTGAAATAACTGGATTCATTACTGCTGGATCCTCCTCATCACCACGCTCACCATCTGTGGTTGGATTGTTTCTTGTGTCTGTAGTGTACCTGCTTCCAACGGCGGTAGACTGACTGGAGCGAACATTGTCCTTTGGAGAGGAAGCACCACCAGACACAGCTCCGGAATCATCTATAATTAATTTATCGTACAGAAGTTTCAGCAAAATTTTACCAGTTGGTATAACCAATCCGACAACGATAAACATGTACACATACACGGCAGCGTAATTGGTGATGAATGCAGCAGAACATTGATAACGATAACTAAATGGTGGATAGTATGTAATATTTTCAGTATAAGTTGACTCACCAACACAAGTTTCAACGGCTAAGAAACTAATAGCATAATTGCATTCATATAACGTCGTTGAAGTCACCGGTGGTTCTGCAAAAAATGCATTGTAATAACAATCAGAACTAACAACGGCAATAGACATACAAGGAATAATGATGTTATTCAATAATACAGTGAGGATAATGAACCATACTTCAGGTTTTGAAAACTTATATTGTTCAATATCCCACTTTCCTCCTTCCGCATTGATTGTTTTCCTTCTAAACAATACATATTTTAAGCGAGGAATTACTTTCCACAGAAACATCTCATTCCAAATAAGTTTGAAAATACCCAAACCAAATTGAGTAAAGAATACAACAACTGCATTCGAATTCAAGATAATCACCACGTAGAGAATGTCAATTAAAATCATCAACAGCAGATTTAACGTACCCACAATGCAAAATATAACTCGATTTTCAAATTTCTTTCTAGCAATGTGAGCTTGTTCTTGTTTTGTGATCAATTGTGATAAATTAGAAGAAACAGGACAAAACATATTTTTTAACCATTGAGGAACATACTTCATCCATGGTCTTGTTGTTGCAAATTGTTCCTTCTCATTCTCTTTTTCGCTCTCTGCCATTTCCATTTCCTGACGTCGTTCTATCAACTTTTGATGTCTCGTTTTTTCACGCTCTTTTTCGTCATCCCAGAAATCACGGAAATAGTATTCAAACAAACCCATCACCAATAAGACTACAATGGAAAAGAGAATGAACAAAGAAATACCAGAAAAATCTCCCGATTGCAAAATAGGAGAGGTTGACCATGCATATTCATACGTATAAGTACCACCACCTAAATGAGTTGTCAACAATTCACACCATGGCATCATAATACACAACATGAAAGCAGTCACCACAAAGAATATTTTTCGCACTGATTTCATAAATTCTACTAACTGATACAATGGTTCACATTTGGGTAATGGCAAAGTTTGAATTTGCAATTGCGTCACTGCACCTTTTGTATTAGTCATCTGTGACAGATTTTCTTGTAATGATAAAATAGAGATCCAATCTACCACATCATCCATCCATGGTTTCCAATACCAAGGTTTACTACTTTTAGTGGCAGCAGTTGATATACCCCCTTCAACCTGAGGATCATTTTGTATATACGCGGAAAATCGACCGAAGAAGGAAGGTCCCCTTTCGCTCTCACGCATCCATCCTCCTCCATGAGCAGAATATTTTGGGTCCGATGTTAAAGCACTTACTCGATCTTCTTCCGACACCGTCAGCCCTGATAACCGCTTTGTACTATTCCTAGCACTATTTCTACGGCTCAAACTTTCATAAATTCTTCTTCCAACAGGGGTATATATCATTGACAGCCAAATAGCAATCAAACAAATCATTCCGATAACAAACAATACCCACAAGAGTAATGCACGATTAATAACATCTGAGCCACAACTGTAAATTTCATGGTTTGGATCATGTTTGGGTAATTTCTTCTCGTTCGATCCGAACAAATCTTGGCACGCAAAAATATTACCATCCAACATATTAATACTTCCAACATTTGCATCATTGTCCACTAAAAATGATTCTGGTATAGTGCCCGATAAACGGTTGATTTGTAGATTTACGGTGCTGTTGATATTGATCGATGAGAAGGACGACATCAAAGTGCCACTTAATTTGTTAAATGATAAATCCAAATCCACCCAACTTCGAGATTGAATCCCAAAAGGTATTGTGCCTTGCAAAGCATTGTTTGCGAGAGACAATTGAGTTAGCGACTTCGATATATTATTGGGATTATTTAGAATTTCAGGAATAGTCCCTGTTAAACCATTTCCAGAAAGTCGCAACATTTGCAAATCAGGCATTTGGAATAAGCACGATGGTACTCCCCCATTAATAGGGGTTGATGTACGAAACGATGTGAAGTAAGGAATATCTGGGAAAAGAGGCTGCTGGCAATATTTTGCCGAACCCAATCCATCCAATGCTAAACTGGTGAGCCCTCGTGCACCACAAATTGTTTCTGGTATCTTACCCACAAAGCAATTACTACTAAGAACATAAGCACGCAATTTAGGTGCAAATAAAAAAAATAATGGAGGCACCGTCCCTAATAAAACAAACTAAATCAGTACACAGTAATGTTTTCAATACAGGACCATACCTGAAAATTTATTATTTGATACATCCACATTAATAAGTGATGATTCAACAAGATTATAATGCGTATGATTTTTCTTAACTTCATTTATAAAATCATCATCAAAATCATTGGGATCAAATTGTATATTCTCAACATTGTATTGAGGTAACAAATCGCCAGTCATAAAGTTATTCTGCACATATGTAATTTCAAGACGAATAATTGCAAAGATATTTTTTGGGATACTCCCGGTAAGCATATTGTTACCCAAATACAGCTCAATCAAGTTATGAATGCTACTTGCTGATGGTGGTATCGAGTGCGACAAATAATTATCATTGTAGATAATGTCTTGAATTTGTGTAGTATTGAGAAACGTGTCAGGAATACTCGAAGTTAGAAAATTATTGTTGATGACATTAAAGACGAGTTGCGGCAACTGTCCCTGCCAATCAGGAATAGTACCTGATAGGAGATTGAAAGATACAGCAAATCCAACCAAACTATATGCCTCACTAAAATATTCAGGAATTGTACCCACAAATTCACTGTTGTCCCCAATATACAACTGAATCGTAGCTGGATCGACACGTGGTAATAGACCATGAAATAGATTACCACCAAAACCAAATATCCGGATTTTCCTGGCATGAGTACCATTGTAGAACAGGTTATAGATGTCACCTTCAAATAGATTGTACTCAAATCCAACCTCTTGGAGATGCTGGAGTTGCGCGAATGTGTTGTTATCAAAAGTTCCAGTAAACCGATTGTACTCAACGAATAACCCCGTTAAAGAATGTAAACTAGTGGATGTTATTGTTGCTGGTAAAGGACCCTCAAAATCATTCCGTGCCATGTATAACTTTCTTAAATGCACCATGTTAATTCCAAAATCGTCTGGCAATGTTCCCCAAATACGATTATCAGTGATTTCAAATATCTCCAACCATATCCATGTTAATCCCAACTCTTCTGGTATAGTGCATTCATACCGATTTGCCGCAATACTAAATAAAGTTAAATGAGTCAAATTATTGAGTGCCACAGGCAAGGTACCAGTGAAACGATTGAATCCGACGTCAATACGTTGCAGATTTGTCATGTTAGTTAAATATGGTAAAATTTGTCCATACAATTTATTTGCGCGAAGGTTTAACACTTTCAAGTTTCCCAAATTGTTTATCCTTCTATCTACGATACCGCTGAAGTTGTTTGAACCTAGGTTCAAGTACCACAAATCTTCAAGCGAATACATTGGGGCAGGCAAAGCTCCATAAAATGCGTTTTGATACAGATCTAAAACTTCTAACAATTGCCAACCACCTACAAGTTGAGGAGATAAAAGTCCACCAATTGATGTGAATTGAATTTGTAAAGTTCGCAGTTCTGTCATATTTGCCATACTCGGTGGTAATTGACCACCAACCATTCGTCCAGATATTTGAAAATATGAAAGATACGACAAGGCTCCAAAACTATCAACGATCGTCCCAGATACATTTTTTGCTGTAATATTCAATAACTCAACATAGCAAAATCCAGATTGAATAACTGGATTACTTGTATCAGCGCAGTTGCAAGCAACACCATTCCAGTTATCAGCACACGGATTATTTAATCGATTATTCTGAAAATTCCAAGGAATCCCACCAGAACCTTCAGGCCACAACCAATTAGGCCCATCGAGATTATAGTAAAATTCTTTCAGTGTAGTATATTCTACTGTTGATAATGATGTAGGGATTGGAGGAGAAGTAGGAGCTGGGGAATATGTTGGTGATTGACTTGGTATTGCAAAACCATCTACAAAACTTCCCAATTCCCAAATGGCGATTAAACACCATGGTATGAAGAAATAGTTGACCATCATAGTCAATCTGGAACATATTCAAGTACAAGAAAATAATATAATTTTTTGATGTATGCCAAAGAATAGAGAATCTTCTTCATGGAAAGATTTTCAGTCCTTTTGGACCAGCTTTGTGGAGGGGGGAGGCAAAAAAAACAGCAATAAATAAAAACCATAATAATTTATTGTTGTTTGTAGCACCATGAGATTCATTCTCGTTCTTGTTTGCTTGTTTGAGCTAGTTTACTTTTCGTTGTCTTTTCGGACGAGGAACTGTTGTCCTGGAGGGGGAATATCAAAGCTGTTGCACAATCCATCTTACTTCCATCCGATACAACCGGGGTGGTTGAAAACCCCTCACAATCAATTGGAAGCAGGAAGAAGGAGAAACATGCGTTGTTTTGTGTCTCCAAAACCATCTGGTATAACAACAACTCGAGCAGGGAAAGCGAAAATTTTGGAAAGGACGCAACAATTAATTCAAAATAGTTCAGCCATACTTGCTGCACCAGTCAAAGGAGTGACGATGGAGCAAATTGATATGCTCAGAAAACTAATGCCTCAAGGAACTGTTGCTTCAGTAGTGAAAAATAGTTTGATGCGCCTTAGTGTTAAGGATACTCCATTTGCGGAGTTGGTGAAAGAGGCCAAGGATGAAATAATGTACTTCTTTGTTCCGGAAGGTTTTATGAAGAAAAGTTATGATGGTTTTCAAAAATGGCTGAAAGAGTTCAAACGTACTGAACCAGAATTTCAAATGAAGTTTATAGCATTAGATAATGAGTTATTCAAGGAGCAGAAGGAGATTGAGGAAATTGTTCGATTGCCACCTAAGAAGGAATTGATAGGGAAACTTTTGTGGCTGCTGCAACAGATTCCAATGAGGCTAGCGCAAGATGTTAGAGCAATTCCTACCAAGCTAGGCTATGCAATGCATGAAGTAATGAGCAAGCTGGAGAAGGAAGCTGCTTCTGCAACATCTTCTTCTGCTGAATCACCAGTTGCTAATTAATTGTCAAATCTTTTGGAGAAACATAAAATACTACTATATATGCAGTATGATGAATTGGAATAATTTTCTTTTCAACGAATGAATATTTACAAAAATACATCTATATTCAATTATGAAGCAATAATCTATCAATTCAATAGCATCAACTCATCTTCTTCACTTTCTTGCACCACTGCGGGAAAAAGACATGCCAGTAATGGAGTAATTTGCGGACTCCATAACAAGTCTTGAGGAGTTAAATGCATGAAGTCAAATGCAATGGTAGTCCGATCATAGGTAACTAAGTTGCTTTTATCTGAGGTATAGAATTGTAATGACTGAAGAACCTCAGGTGACAACATATTGAAGTAATTTGGATGAAATTGCATCGGTACACCATGATAACGTTGACTGAAATGCGTCAAGATCAACCGTGTAGCATTCATCTCATTTGCAATCTGTACAGCTTCAGCAATGGTTGAATGCTTTTTTGACATCGCTTCTGTGAGCTTATCTTCCTCAAAAGTTGCTTCATGTATTAATATTGTCGCATTTGTGCCATAGGTCACCAATTGTTCACAAGGTCTTGTATCACCAGAATATACAAGCTTCCATGGTTTATCTTCTTCTTGGCCTTCCAATGTTAGGATAATTCCATATGACTGTGAACAATGAATCACAGGTATATTGGTCAAATTAACAACACCCAACGATTGAAAAACGTTTTGGCATAGAAGGCTATCCTCAGGTGATGTCGGAGGTAGAGGTGGTCTACTTGGTCTATTTGAAACTGGAGCAAAGCCTGATGTCGTTTTGGATGCAGCATTAGCGTCCATCCGTGGTTTTCCGGATTCTTCTATTACTTCATCGGGAACATCACTGCTTATTGCTTCTTGAGAGGAAGAAAGTCTAGCTTTTTTACTCAATCGCTTACTACTTCCGCTACTAACAGTGGTACTTTCTCCAGCATTGGGACTCAATTCGGAGCCATCACAAGGTTTACAAATAACAGCAATAGCATCTTTTAGAATTTCCTTTCTGCTATCACCATTATTGTTCCATTGAGTCACAGGATTAGATACTTTTGGAATTGGATCAAAGTCTGAATTAGAAATAAACACAAAGTCTCCTTTCATTTCAGGATATAAATTCGTAACTAGATGATCTAAAAATCTCCCAATGGAATAAGGTGCAATCACGACCAATGGCTGAAATTCAATACCATGTTTAAGTAATGTCTTGGAACGTTCTTGAATTATTGTGATTAAACCAAGATGATGATCGGCATGAGGATGTGATATCCACACTAATTTGATTTGCAATGACCATGATAGGGCAATTTTTTCACAATCTATACTCGATGACTTATCATAGTCTGGAGGAAGAAGATTCATCAATTGAAACCAACTACCTTCACCAACATCTAACAGCATAGATCCACCATTATTGACATTTCCATCATTTATTGATGTTGAAGACTGACTATCTTTTGGAAGATATAACAATATTCCAGATACATTGCGATATTTTGAAGGAATTGCACATCCTGTTCCTAAGAAAATAAACTTTGTCTTGGAAGGGATTCGACTCATTTCAGCAATATCTAGATCACTGATACCTTGCTCGACTAGTTTTGTCGAAACATCATCTTCACACAGTGGTCTATTTGTTCGCAAAGCATCATGAATCTTCCCTAGTTCTTTTGCCTTAGCCAATTCTAATGGAGCGTTTTGATGAGACTGAGCTTCAAAAGTATCCATTACAGATTTAGCATCAAGTAATGGTACACAATCATCAATCTATCCAACTCTTTTTTGAGGCAATATATGGTATTTCATCGAATTAGTGGGAATAATAAAATTCTCTGCAGCAAGAGAGGACAAAGATTCGGGCGATGATGTGTTTGGAACAACTAACGGGAATATAGAACTAAATAAGGAATTTAATTCAATATTGTATTTGGTTTGAGCTATAAATGATGTGACTGGGGTTGAGGACATGCCCAATCCAACAAATAGATGCTTGGTTGAAGGACCAAAGCGACTGATCCATTGCTGATAGCGTGTATCCCGAATTACGTCAGCCGATGATAAATGAACCCTGAAAAAGAAAGTTAATTTGTTAATGCAGTCGGTAAAAGTGAATAGTGCACAATCTTACATTATATGGAAACGCTTCATTGAATTACTATTACCATGATAAAATAATTGATAGTCTGAAGAACTGAAAAGACTATCGACCATTATTTCATCTTGTAAATCCAAACGAGAAATTACTGCCAGATATTGACTTGGATAAGGTGGACCAAGCACTTGATCAGGAGTGATTACTGTGCCATCCTCTAGAGTAATAGATTGTCCATTCTTTAACTTGCCATACATAGGACCCTTAGGAATGTTCAACTCCGCTGCTCGATCGATGTAAAACTTCCCTGGTATGACAGGTGTTTCTGCAATGTACGATACTCTATGGCCAAGTTCTTGGTAAATTGCATCATCAGCGTCTGTACAGGTGCGAGCTGATGCCCGAATCGGTACAGCAGTTATGGTCAATTCATTCTTCTTCTTGCAGATAACACGTTGTGATGATGGATGAACAGAAACGGCATGGAAGTTCCCCAATTGTCTCATGAAGTTTCGCGTTCCATTTAGATAATGCTGCGCTGCGCAAGGCCCATATATATCGAGTTGAGAACAGCCAGTATCATCAATTGTAAGCATCATCCCTGGCAATCCGCCAAGAGAGTATGGGGATGATGAGGTCAGGAAAATACCTCCAATCTTCCCAATACGAACTTTGTGTTCTATAACCTGTCGTTGGGTACCTTCCCCTACCTCAAAGAGGAAGCGACTATTCTCTGTACCAATAACAACACATGGTGAATGATATGCGCAGTCCACTGCAACTACTTGCACATATGTCATGGACGACATGACTATTATTGGCCCCCCACACCACGTTCGAATTGGAATTTGTGTTGATTGATCGGATCTAAGGACTATCGTGACGCACAAACGCACAAGTTGGAAGAACCAGGTTTCTTGGAAATCCCGTGAATTAGTGGTGGAATTACTGGTCACCAGCAACCAGCGATTATTTGGTGATAGATTGATACATTTATTAGAATTGTTTTAAGGCCGCAGTGGTGAAAGCCTTCGTGGTCACTATTTCCATCTTATTGAATAACACAATGGCGAGCTTTTCTCACTATCGCGTAAACCAGGATCATCAGATCCCTGAAATAAACGCCAATCATGTCCCAGCGGAGACAACAGCAAATTACACGGCTGATCTTTTGTCAAAGTTGAAGATTGAAGTGACAAGTCTTACTGAAGACTCATTGGAGTTCGATTTAGTTGGAGTTGATGTCTCTATAGCAAATGCTTTGCGAAGAATCCTTCTTGCTGAGGTATGTTTCCCACTTCAGTTTCCAACATCGTGCTTATCTTTCAATTGCATAGGTTCCAACCGTTGCCATTGAACATGTATGGATCGCTCGCAACAACTCTATTATTCAAGACGAAGTATTAGCACATCGTGTTGGTTTACTTCCCATCAGGGCTGACCCCAAAAAGTTGGAATATGTAGTTGGCGATGAAGAGACTGATCGTGATACAATAGTATTCCATTTCGATGTCGAATGTACACCGGAAATTATCACAAAACCCAATGGAGATGAAGCTTACGTAAACGAAAATGCTTTGTCAGGTGCATTGTCATGGCTTCCACAAGGCAACCAAGAAGAGATGTTTCCAGGTAAACAGATCTACAATGAATATGAGTTAGGGGGATATTTATCGTCTTTTGATGTAGAGGGAGTAAAGCCAGTGTTCGATGATATTGTAGTTGCTAAATTGAGACCCGGTCAAAGAATAGAGTTCGAAGCACATTGTCGCAAGGGTGTTGGGAAAGATCACACTAAGTTCAGTCCATGCGCAACAGCTTCATATAGAT
>JACCEA011962278.1_pt1 | contig 15376 bp, 16 predicted proteins | sample 7449851 | NCBI WGS metagenome assembly JACCEA01 (sample SAMN15323453, study PRJNA562643) | freshwater metagenome | isolation source: river surface water | place: USA:Blue River Watershed | collected 2017-08-18 | reverse complement strand
GCATGAAGTTTGTGATTTGTACTTCGACCTACCCCCTTCGCTTTGCTGACGATTAGCGGCAGGGAGCTCATAAATTTCACCTGCGTCGATGACTCACCAGGTTATTTTTTATAACTGCAATGCAGCGATTGCCGCCGGTCGTGTCCTACAGTCATTTCGGGGCTTTCTGCCAAAAGCAGTCACTCAAACTCAGTCGTCACTGTTTCCTCCGCTGACCGCTTTCAGGTGACCAACTGACATTTGCAAAGCTCTGGATCGCTTTAAGGTGATGACGGTCCGCTATATTGAAATTAATCACCGATTGGCAAATAGACGAGCTTTTTTTAGTACCACTAATGAAAAATTATCCGCCACCTAAGTTCAGCAGTGGTCATAGATTTTCATGAGTAATTCAGCACAAGAAAAAATTTCTAAAACCAACTAAGCGATACAAGTGCCAATTGTGGCCAAGCAATCAAGATCCCGACAGCGATCAAGTTTGCAATTACAAACGGCATCACACCCTTGAAGATGGTTGACAATTTCACATCAGGCAAGAGAGATTTGACCGTGAACACGTTCATGCCGACGGGTGGTGTCAGCATTCCGATTTCGATCATCATGACCACAAAAATACCAAACCAAATTGGCGACGCACCCAATTCAACTGCAATAACTGTAAAGATAGGCGCGGTTAGCAGCAGCAATCCCATTGCTTCCATTAGGGCGCCTAAGACCAGGTAAATCAGCACCATCACCAAAAGAACGCCCAACAGCGAGAAGCCGCTGTTTTTGATCCACTCAACCAACTGAAAAGTGAGTCCAGAAAGTGTGATGAAATTTGCGAAAACAAGCGCACCGAAGACGATCGCAAAGATCATGGCAGTTGTTGAGGCTGTCTCCTTCAGACATTCAAGCGCTGCCTGAAAATTCATCTTTCGACGAGCAACTGCAATCAGTAATGCCCCAGAGGCACCCATACCAGCGCATTCAGTGGCTGTGAAAACGCCTCCGTAAAGGCCGCCCATCACAAAGGCAAACAACACGATCGTTGACCAGACACCTTTCAAAGCTAAAAAGCGCGCTTTGATTGGCAAGCGCGTGCCCCGCGGACCTAGCGCAGGATTCAGCATCAAGGTGACCCAAACCGCGCCCAGAAAAAGAATGAGCAACAAAATACCCGGAATAACGGTTGCAATGAATAGTTGTCGGATATCGGTCTCGGTGAGCAAACCAAAGATAACAAGCGGCACCGAAGGGGGAATAAGTACACCCAATACACCACCAGAAGCAACTGTGCCGGTAGACAGGCTGTCGTGATAACCCAAGCGGCGCATAGGAGGCATTGCCACCTTGGTCATGGTGGCCGCTGTAGCGATCGAGCTGCCCGAGATGGCCGCAAACAAACCGCATGCAGCGAGCGTAGCGTGTGCCAACCCACCTTTAAGATGGCCAAGCCATGCATTGGCTGCGTCGTAAAGCTCACCACTGATATCGGCTTTGTGGACAAACAAGCCCATCAAAATAAACATGGGCAATACAGACATGCCGTAGTTCGTGGATGCATCCACGACAACTTGACCCAACATGTGGAGCGATGGATCGATTCCGCGCAGGGCCGCGTAACCGCCTACACCGGCAAGCAGCATGGCAAAAGCCAGTGGAACGCCTGCAAATGCCAGCAAAAAAACAGCGGCAAAGCCAATCAGTGCTGCGGTCATACTACCCCCTCATGGCTGGTCAATGTTTGCCAGATTAGTGCCAATACCAAGCAGGTCGTTAGACCAGCGAAAAATGTCAATGCAAAGCTCAGTGGGGCGTGAGGTAAGTTAAGTACGATCGTGGCGGAGCCCGATTGCAGATCATCCAATCCTTGTAAGTACAAACGCCATGTCAGAAGACCCAGCGCCAAGGCGCTGACGGCATCGCACAAAATAATTTTTATTTTTTTACTGCGCAAACTTTTGACCATACCGTCTATCAGACTGACAGTGACATGCTCTCGTTGACGAGTCACTAATGGCAGTGCCGTAAAAATGACTAAAGCCATAGCAAATTCAATAATCTCCATGCTTCCACGGACAGGTGAGGAAAAAACGTAGCGGGCAAATACATCTGCAAATGTCAAAACCACGATCAATGCCACTGGAAGTGCGCTCAGCCACCCCAATACGCGAAATAGCAGATCCGAACGGTTTGCTTGTAAAGCAGAGCTGTTGTTGTTCATGTTTTTGGTCTCATAGGTGCTGGTTTGGCTGAGTCGGGGTCAGTCAAGCAGGCATTCTCAAAACAGGTTTAACAGTGACACCAGATTTGGCATCTTTTATCGCCTGGTCGATGGCATCAAAAGGGTAGATTTTCATTAATTTTTCAAAAGGGAAACTGCCCTGTGCTTGCATCCGGATCAGATCGGGAATAAACGCGTCTGCATTGGCGTCGCCCTCAACAATACCGCGCAACGTCTTACCGTTGAGCATCATGTCTCGCACATCCACTTCCAAAGTGGTACCCAAAGGAGCGCCGCCAACAAAGCCGCAGCGTCCCAATGATCCGAGACAATCCAAGGCTTGTCGAAGTACAACACTGACAGCTGTGGTGTCCAAGCTGCATTGAGCGCCGCCGCCTGTGATCTCTCGAATGCGGGCCACCACGTCGGTCTGACCATCGGCCAAGACAGTATGCGTTGCACCCAAATCAGTGGCAAGGGTCAATCGCTCAGGCACCTTGTCGACAGCAATTAGAACAGCGGCACCAATAGCTTTAGCCGCCATCAAACCCGCCAGACCAACAGCACCCGCTCCAAAGACAACGAAAGATTCTCCCATTTGTGGTTTGAGCACATTGATGACAGCACCTGCACCGGTCTGAATGCCGCAACCCAGTGGCCCCAACAGTTCGAAAACCTCATTTGGTACAGAGTCCGGCACTTTCACTGCGTTGTTCTCGCTGCACAGGCAATGGGTGGCAAATGATGACTGTCCGAAAAAGTTATGCCGAACGGGTTGTCCTTGACGGGATAAAGCGGTGCTGCCATCACGACGCTGACCCAGAAAGTTATGCCCAAAAAAGTAGTGGCAGTAACTGGGTGCATGTCGTTGACAACTTGGGCATTCGCCGCAAAAGTTGTAGCTCAGGACCACACGATCGCCAACTTTCACTTTGGTAACCGCACTGCCAATGGATTCCACTATCCCCGTACCCTCATGGCCCAGCACAATAGGTTGTGACACTGGGAACGGTCGACCCATCACGGAAATGTCGGTATGGCAGACACCTGTTGCTACCAAACGCACCCGAATTTCAAGCTCACGTGGCGCTTCTAGCTCCAGTGTTTCAATCTCCAGTTGACCTTGAGGTGTATTCAGTACAGCGGCTTGAATTTGCATATCAATCCGCCTTGGCAATGGAAATGGTTTGAGCCGATACTGCCGCTTCCTGCTCTAGCAAACGTTCAGTCATATACCGCACACGTCCCAGTGCTGCATCGTTGCGCACAGATTTCATCTTTGCATCTGGCTGGCTGTTGATCACAGTTTGCTGCGCCTCGATGACCCAGCGATCTTCTGCAAATGCGGTGGCAATGCCTTGGCCTACGCGATCAATCATGCTGGCGTCGTCATGGGGAAACTGGCAGGGCTGCAACCAGAAATAATGTGTTGTTTGGTCAGTTTCTGGGGTGAGCAACGAAAAGTGGCGCAGGTGTAATGCACCCTCTCGTTCATGTGGCTCGCCCTCACCCAGTGGCACAGACCCGGCCCAGTTTTCAAAGATCGAAGGAAGCCACCAAACCTGGCGATTCCAAAAATCCACTTTGCCCTCAAACTTCCCCGCCATGCCATGCAAAGGCGAGGGATCACAATTGTGAATCACTCGGTTTAAACGGATGCCCCGTTCAAACGGCGTGATTTCTGGACGCGCATTGGGGAAAGCATTGTTCGCCAGGGTCGTCCGGTGTACAAACGTCAGGTGGGTGAAGTCCAGCAGGTTGTCTGCTATCAGTTGGTAGTTTGCTTGGTAGTGGATATACCCGGTGGCAGTAGGCCACCCTGGAGCTCCGTTCCAGTGGACATCAACAATCTCGTCAGGGTTGGCGTTGACTGGATCACCCATCCATATCCAAAGCAAGTTGTGTCGCTCAACAAGGGGAAAGCTGCGGACGCACATACCGGGGGGAATTTGGGCTTGCCCAGGAATTTCCACGCATTGCCCGTTATCGTCAAAAACCATGCCGTGGTAGCGGCAACGGATGCCATGACTTTCCACATCGCCTAGGGATAGTGGGGCAAAGCGGTGGCAGCAACGATCTTCCAAGGCTACTGCTGTGCCAACCGCCGTACGGAACAAAACCACCTTTTCATTCAGGAATGTACGGGCTAGTGGTTTGTCTGTGCACTCCACAGACATCCCTGCTACATACCAAGCATTTTTTACAAACATGTTGAACTCCAACCAAATTGAAGGGCTTCTTGGCTAAGCCAAGAGCCCTAGCGTCGCTGTTCAGCGGTTGGCAATGGCCTCAGTGCGATAAAAGTCAAGAGCCTCACGACCGTTCACCCCCAACTTTTGAGCATCGGTTAGCCATGACTGGGTGAGCGGAGCACCCAAGGCCTGTAGGTCTTTGTTGAAACTGTCACTGGCCCTATGAAACTTGATGCCACTGGCTGCAGCATCTGCGCGCGCTTTGATTTCCAGATCGTCATACATCTTCATGCTCTGAGCAAGCGCTTCACCGCTGATAGATTCAATGGCTTTACGATCTTTTTCAGACAATCCAGTCCAGCGCTTTTTGTTGATGAACAAGACAAATGATGGGGCTGTCAGATTACCCGTAATGTCTGTGACGTCTGTAGCGTAGGATAAGGTCTTCAGACCGTTGGCATCCGACACCGAGTAGCCAGCAAAAGCATCTACGGTCTTTCCCGATACGATTTCATGACTGCGGGCAGCAGGTGCTGCCACCACGCCAGCACCTGCTGCCTGAAGAAGTGTTGCAGGCACACCGGGCAAGGCGTAAACCTTACGTCCCTTGAGCTTGTCCATGCCATCAATAGGGCCCTTCATGCCGTAGAAAACACCTGGGGGCAAGACGAACATGCCGAGCACATGAACATCTTCGATTTCCTTGACCTTGGCGAAATGTTTTTGGTAAGTGCGCCACAAAGCGACTGAACTTCCGCGCGAAGTGGTGTTGACAAAAGGAAGATGAGCAATTTGGTTGAGTTTGACCTGCTCAGCCATGAGCCCATGGAACTGATAGGCAACATCAAAGACTCCTTTGTTCACGCTCGCTATTTGCTGGTGGGGTGCCGCCAGACTTGATGGCGCTACATCAACCTTCACACGACCTTCGGTCACCTGGCCAATTCTTTCAGCCCAAGGCTTGATGACCATGCTGGTCACCGGATGTTGAGGTGCAAGAAAACTGTTGAGCAGCAGTGTGTTGCTTTGCGCGATACCGCTCAGGGGCAGGGTCAGCGCTAGCGCGCAGGCGAGAAGGGAGCGACGAAGGTTCACGGTTGTCTCCTGTTATGTGATGAACGGATTGAATGATAGGGAACGGCTTGTGCAAGATGCAAATCGATTTTTTGAGCCATTGATCAGAAAAACAAATCACAGGCGTGACATCTCTGTGAAAGCTACTAGGAGCCTTCAAAGTTGCAAACGATCGTTTTTAAAGCCAGATATGACGGGTCAAGGACAAGCCACTGGCAATCAGCAGCAACGCAATGGTTCTTTTCATGATGACCGCCGGAATTTGCTTTGCCAGTCGGTTGCCAATCAGTACCCCAAGAGCGGCTATTGGAAGGCCAATGATCCAACGTTCAAAGGTTTGAGCACTGTTAACCTGATCTGAAATAGCCAGTACGGCGATGGCCACCGAGCCAGCCACAACCATCACCACGGGAACTGTGGCTCGAATTTCGGCAACATTCGGCAAGCGCCGTTGTAACAGCGCCAAGACAACTGGGCCTGCCGTTGCAAACATCACTTCAACAACGCCCAATACCGTGCTGCCTGCGTGATAGCCCCAACGGGAGGCGGTCGTAGTTGTGGGTGTAGCCGCCACCCTTAGTGCTCGAAGTCCAACGATAGCGATGTAGATCCCGAGTACGAACAGCGGCCAGCGTTTGTCGAGTTGACCCAGAAGCCATAAACCCACAACAGAGCCCACCGCCATGCCAGGCAGCATGGCATTCAGAGCATTCCATCTGACTTGGCGAAAATTCAGACCGCCATGCAATATGGAAGCGGGAATATCCAACAAAATGGCCAGCACTACTACTTCTGGCAATGGCCATATCCAAGCCAACAAAGGTACCGTGACCAACGCTGAACCAAACCCAGTGATTCCCAAAACAAGGTAACCCAAACCTAAAACAATGGCTGGATACAGCCAATCGGTCCACTCCATGATTTAACGCCCCAGTTGAAGGGCGTGGTGCTGAATCCAGCGAATCAGTCCAGAAGCGGCGGGCGTGAGGGGTAGATCGTGTCGCCTCAGAACGTAGATGGTCGGACTGGGTACAGGTTCATCAAGGGGAACACTGCACAAGAGATGTTTGAATGCATTGTGTTCATAGAGAGCCCGCGGCATGGTGGTGAGCATTTCCGAATGTGCAATGACACCAGGCAGGGCCAAGAAGGATTCGCACACGATGCCCATCCGAGGCTCAGGCAAGCCTTTACGTGCGAATGCATCACGGATGATGGCACCAGGCCCCCTCGGTGCACTTGAAAAAGCCCATAAACAATCTTTGAGTTCGGACAGCTGAGTGGCGAGGGCTTTGGGGTGGCCTTTCTGGCAAACGATCACAACATCACTCACATGCAGAGCTTGTGCTTCCAAGTCGGCATCCAGATCGTGTTTGTGAGCGGCCGTAAGTGCAAAGTCCAAACTACCATCACGAAGCTGTGGGGATACAGATGGGTATAAACCATCGCGTACGTTGACAGTCACAGATGGAAATTCTTTAGCAAAGCTGGCCAAGGCCTGAGGTAATGCACCTAGCGCAATGGCAGGGGAAGTGGCAAAAGTGATGTTCCCTTCCCAGCGCCCGCGCAATTGATCAATTTCTTCATGAGCTCGTCGACTCTCCGAAACAATCAGCCGCGCATGTTTCATGAAGGCATGCCCAAACGAGGTCAGCGTTACACCTCGCTTCGTGCGAGTCAGCAAAGGCGCTTTTAACTCTTCCTCCAGTTGCTGGATGGCGGCTGACAAGGCTGGCTGAGAAATATGCAGCAATTGTGCTGCAGCGCGCACGCTGCCCACTTCTTCAATGTAAATCAGCGCTTGCAGCGTTTGCAGTTTCACTTCAAGACCTTTGAGTGATTCAAAAAACAGATCATATCTGCAATAAATCGATTTGTTTAATGCACTGAGGCCCACTAGGATCGTGTCAAACGCGATAGGAGACTCAGTCATGTTCATTCGAAATTGCTGGTATGTAGCCGCTTGGGATATCGAAGTTCCCCAAGATGGTCTGTTTCAAAGAACTTTGCTCAATGAGCCAGTGTTGTTGTACCGCGACACACGCGGCCAAGTGGTGGCGCTAGAAAACCGATGCTGCCACCGCTCGGCCCCTCTCCACATGGGCCGTAAGGAAGGCGACTGTGTGAGGTGCATGTACCACGGCTTGAAATTCGACCCCTCTGGGGCCTGCGTGGAAATCCCGGGGCAAGCCCAAATCCCTCCCAAAACCTGCGTCAAGCGATACCCAGTTGTAGAACGTAATCGACTGGTCTGGATCTGGATGGGTGATCCAGCAAATGCCAATCCTGATGACATCGTCGATTATTTTTGGCATGACTCAGCTGATTGGCGCATGAAGCCCGGCTATATCCATTACCAAGCCAATTACAAGTTGATCATTGACAACTTGTTGGACTTCACGCACTTGGCTTGGGTTCACCCCACCACACTCGGCACTGACAGTGCTGCTGATCTGAAACCAAAAATTGAGCGCAATACCACCGGTAACGGCACCTTATCCATAAGCCGCTGGTACCTCAATGATGAGATGCCCAATCTGCACAAGAGCGTGGCCAAGTTCGAGGGCAAGGTCGACCGCTGGCAAATTTACCAATGGTCACCACCTGCTTTGTTGCGAATGGACGCTGGGTCTGCCCCAGCAGGAACCGGTGCTGCGGATGGTCATCGCGTCCCAGAGGCGGTGCAGTTCCGTCACACCTCGATTCAGACACCTGAGACCGAAACCACCAGCCATTATTGGTTTTGCCAAGCGCGAAATTTTGACCTCGACGATGAGGCCATGACCGAAAAGATTTTCCAAAACGTCGTGGTGGCTTTTGAAGAGGATCGCACGGTCATCGAAGGGCAACAAAAGATCCTCAGTCTTGTGCCCAATCGGCCGATGGTTCCAATCGCAGCCGATGCCGGTCTCAACCAAGCGCGCTGGTTACTCGATCGCTTGGCTAAGGCTGAAGCACAAAACCCTTCTGGAAACCCGACATGAGTGTCGATATTGATGTCATCGTCAGCAGTGTGCGCGCAGTGGCGCGTGATGTGCTGGCGATAGAACTTCGCCACAAATCAGGGCAGAGCTTGCCCGCTGCACAAGCCGGAGCACACATCGACCTTGCCTTGCCCAACGGCCTCGTGCGCCAGTATTCATTGGTCAATGCCACAGGGCAAAAGAGTGCGGACTCCTATGTGGTTGCGGTTGGCTTAGACGCTAACAGTCGTGGGGGCTCGGTCTGGATCCATGACAGGCTCAAGGCGGGGCAGGCCATGCGGGTCAGTGCACCGCGAAATCTGTTTGAGATGGCACCCGAGCACCGCCGAGTTTTGTTATTGGCTGGGGGCATCGGCATCACTCCCATCTATGCCATGGCCCAGGCCTGTGATCATCAAGGGCTGGACTTTGAGTTGTGGGCCAGCGCTCGCTCTGCACCACGTCTAGCTTATCTAGAAGAGATCAAGAACCTGGCCAAAGGACGTTTGCATCTGCATTTTGACGATGAGCAAGGCGGCCCAATGGATCTCTCCTCCCGCTTGCAACAACAGCAGTGGGGTGCGGTCTATGCCTGCGGCCCAGCCCCCATGCTGGATGCACTCACTGCTGCTACGGCCCACTGGACATCTGGGTCGGTACGCATGGAGCGCTTTAAAGGCGCAGATGTCAGCACCAGTGGGCGCAAACCATTTGAGCTGAAGCTCCAAAAATCCGGGCTGAGTACCACTGTCAACGAAAACGAGAGCGTGCTTGATGCCATGGAGCGACTGGGAGTGGATTACCCATGGTCATGCCGAGAAGGCATTTGTGGCACCTGCGAAGCCTCAGTGCTTTCTGGTGAGGTGCAACACCTTGATTTTGTGCTCACCCCAGAGGAGCGTGCAGAACAGCGTCGCATTATGGTCTGTGTCTCGCGATGCGGTGGCGGTTCATTGGTTTTAGATATTTGAAAGAGATGACCATGCAATTGAAAAACAAAGTAGCCATCGTGACAGGTGGCGCATCGGGGTTTGGCGCGGCTATTGCGCGGCGGTTAAGCCAGTGTGGTGCGGCTGTGATGGTTGCCGACCTGAATGCTGAAGGGGCAAATCGAATGGCCGCTGAATTGACCGCAGCAGGCGGCCGTGCAGCGGCCATGCCGTGCGATGTGGCACAACAGGCGGATTACCAAAGCATGGTGGCTAGCACCATCGAGCAACTAGGTGGGCTGCATATTGTTGTCAATAACGCTGGCACTACCCACCGCAATAAGCCCGCTTTACAAGTGACCGAAGAAGAGTTTGACCGAGTTTATAGAGTAAATCTGAAAAGTCTCTATTGGTCAGCGCAGTTCGCTTTGCCACACTTCACGGCACAAGGTCATGGCGTGATGGTCAACGTTGCGTCCACCACTGGTGTACGGCCAGGGCCTGGGTTAACTTGGTACAGCGGAAGCAAAGCGGCCATGATCAACATTACCAAGGGGTTGGCTCTGGAATTTGCTCGAGGGGGTATTCGCATCAATGCGGTCAATCCCATGATCGGTGAAACCCCAATGATGGCCGACTTCATGGGCATGGAGGACACCCCCGCTAACAGAGAAAAATTTCTTGCGCGTATCCCTCTCGGACGTTTTACCCAGCCCAATGATGTGGCTTCAGCTGTAGCTTTCCTTGCATCAGATGATGCGAGTTTCCTTACCGGCGTTTGTTTGGATGTAGATGGGGGACGCAACATATGAGCACCACCACTTTGACTTACGAATGCCCACCCATGTTGTTGGGTGGCGAGTGGCGATCGGGTCGCCATGCCCAACGCTCGCCAGTTCGAAATCCTGCCAACGGTGAGTTACTGGGAGAATTGGGGCTTGCCAGCACGGATGACCTGCAATTGGCCTTGCAAACAACGCAAAAGGCTTTTGAGCATTGGCGCCAAGTGCCCGCCCATGATCGGTGTGCAAGGCTCGAGCGTGGGGTTGCTCGTTTGCGTGAAAACACAGAACGCATTGCCACCTTGTTGACTTTGGAGCAAGGTAAGCCTTTGGCTGAAGCGCGGGCTGAATGTGCCATGGCTGCCGACCTGATCAAGTGGTATGCCGAAGAAGCGCGACGTGTCTATGGGCGAGTGGTCCCAGCACGTTTACCCAACAGCCGAATGGACGTGCTCAAATTTCCAGTCGGTCCGGTAGCTGCTTTTTCGCCATGGAATTTCCCCTTGGTTTTGTCAGCACGCAAAATTGGCGGAGCCTTGGCAGCTGGCTGCTCCATCATCGTCAAAGGGGCCGAAGAAACGCCAGCTAGCGTAGCAGCCATGGTCGAGTGCCTTAATCAAGAATTGCCGGCTGGTGTTTTGCAATTGATCTACGGCGTTCCCAGTGAAGTGTCAGAGATCCTTATTCGGTCTCCCATCATCCGGAAAGTTACATTCACCGGCTCAGTCCCCGTGGGGCGTCATTTGGCGGGCATGGCAGCGCAGCACCTCAAGCGCATCACATTGGAGTTGGGTGGGCACGCCCCAGTGATCATTTGTGGCGACACTGACCTGCAGCGTGCAGTCAATTTGATGGTCCAACACAAGTTTCGCAACGCAGGCCAGGCCTGTTTGGCTCCGACGCGCTTCTATGTGGAAAAGCGAATCTACGGCGATTTTTTGGATGCCTTTGGCGCAGCCATGCAGGCTTTGCGAGTGGGTTCGGGTATTGAAAGCAGCACTCAAATGGGCCCTGTGGCGAGTACACGGCGGCAATCGGCGGTACGCGACCTAATCGAACGTTCTGTCGCTATGGGGGCTCGCTCTGTGACGGGCTTGGCGCCAGAGCAAGGCAGCTTTGTAGCTCCAACCTTGCTGGCTGATGTGCCGCTGAATGCACCTGTGTTGACAGAAGAGCCCTTTGGGCCTGTAGCGAGCGCCATGCCCTACGAAACATTGGAACAAGCCCTTGGAATGGCCAACAACAATCCCTATGGGTTGGCTGGCTATTTGTTCACTGATTCGGCGAAAACCATCTTGTCGGTCTCAGAGCGTCTTGAAGTGGGCAGCCTGGCCATCAACGGCATGGGCGTTTCTGTACCAGAAGCGCCTTTTGGTGGAGTCAAAGACAGCGGCTACGGCAGTGAATCTGGCATTGAGGGAATGGAGGCCTTCCTTGACACCAAATTCACACATTACGTTGCGTGAAAGCTGACCCTAAATGAAGAGAAATTTCTCTTCATTTAGAAATCTGAACCAGTACAGATCCAAACCATCAAAACATGACACACGTCAGCAAAAAACGGCCCAACATCATCTTCATCGTGGCCGATGACCTAGGCTTTGCGGATCTCGGCTGCTATGGCGGCCGCGACGCCAAGTTCGGCAAGGTATCGCCCGTGCTAGACCAGTTGGCTGCAGGTGGTCTGAAGTTCACACAGGGTTATGCCAACTCGCCCGTGTGCTCCCCCACCCGCTTTGCGCTGATGACAGCCCGCTACCAGTACCGCCTTCGCGGCGGTGCCGACGAGCCGATCAGCAGTAAGAGCAAAGGCAGCACCGTGCTGGGCCTGCCGCCCGAGCACCCCACGCTGCCTTCCCTGCTCAAGGCCAGTGGCTACCGCACGGCGCTGATCGGCAAATGGCACCTGGGCTACCCACCCCACTTCAGCCCCATCAAATCCGGTTACGAAGAATTCTTTGGCCCCATGTCGGGCGGGGTGGATTACTTCACCCACGCCAGCAACAACGGCACGCACGACCTCTACAGCAATGAAGAAGAAAAGTACGAAGACGGATACCTGACCGACCTGCTCTCGCAGCGTGCGGTCGACTACGTGAACCGCATGGCCCCGGGCGCTGAGCAGGGCACGCCTTTCTTTTTGAGCTTGCACTACACCGCGCCGCACTGGCCATGGGAAACCCGTGAAGACCATGCGCTGGCCCAAGAGGTCAAAGACAACCTGTTCCACCTGCACGGCGGCAACATCCACACCTACCACCGCATGATCCACCACATGGACGAAGGCATTGGCTGGGTGGTGGACGCGCTCAAAAAGACGGGGCAACTGGACAACACCCTGATCGTCTTCACCAGCGACAACGGCGGCGAGCGCTTTTCTGACAACTGGCCCTTGGTGGGCGGCAAGATGGACCTGACCGAAGGCGGCATCCGTGTGCCGTGGATCGCGCACTGGCCCGCCGTGATTGCGCCGGGCGACACCTCCACACAGCACTGCATGACCATGGACTGGTCGGCCACCATGGTCGAGCTGGCTGGTGCCAAGGCCCAGGACGATTTGCCATTTGACGGCGTGTCCATGCTGCCTGTGCTGCGCGATGCCCGTCAACAGTTTGAGCGGCCACTTTACTGGCGCATGAACCACCGGGGCCAGCGCGCCTTGCGCATGGGCGACTACAAATACCTGCGTGTGGACGGCCACGACTATTTGTTCAACATCCCGGCGGACGAACGCGAGCGGGCTAACTTGGCCAAGCACCAGCCTGAGAAACTTCAAGCTTTGCGTGCCGCTTGGGAAGCCTGGGACGCTACAGTGCCAGCCATCCCCGAAGACGCGGCGGTGAGCCTTGGCTACTCAAAAGCCGATATGCCGCAGAGATGAGTCATGTCGGACCCATTGATGAGCGAAGAACATTTAGGAAAAGAGCCCGATTACCGTTTTTCTTTGGCCAATGAGCGAACCTTCTTGGCGTGGATACGCACTGCTTTGGCGTTGTTAGCCGGCGGTGTCTTGCTTTACCAGTACGGCACCCGGATCGAGCCGATTGGACTTCGCCTTGGTTTGTGCTCTGGACTCATCATGATGTCAGGTGCACTGTCACTCGGAGCCTATCTGCACTGGCGTCGATGTGACCATGCCATGCGGCACGACGCCCCGCTGCCTAAGTCTTTCTTGATTGTTTTGTTAGCGGCGGCAGTGATGGTTTTAGCGATGATTACTGCCGGATCTCTGGTGTTGCCGTGAATCTCCCTCATGACGCCGGTTTACAAGCCGAAAGAACAGCTTTGGCTTGGAAAAGAACAGCCTTGGTCATGATGGCGACCGTTCTTATCGTTTTACGACTGGGAATACAAAAAGAGCAAGTGTCGTTGTTGTTAGCTTGTGCGCTTCTTTCGCTATTTGCCGGAGCTTTCGCGCTGCTCGCCTACCTTAGATGGGAGCGTCTGATTGCAAAACGGTGCAATTCAAACTCTGGCTTGGCTGTTGGTGTTGCAAGCTTTTTAACCACTGTGGCTGCTTTGTTTGGATCTTTCACCCTTTTGGTGTGACTGCGTTGAATTGCGGTCATCGGATGAGAGGTATGACGGGCTCTAGGCGGCCAGAAGCAGTCATCAAAAGCAAATCGCCAAATGTCCGTTTCCTGAATCCACACTGCCAAACGCCCCCATACAAATGAAGGCCATCAAATGATCATTGTTCATGCACACCATGGTTGCCATCGTCTTCTTCCGATTCAGGAATCTTTTGGTCAATTTTTTCCATGTTGTCCAGCAGCTTCAAAAAGTAATGAAGCGTGTGGGCCATGTCGCCCATTGAGAAATCCTGCAGAGCCTGCTCGTAGTAGGCCTTGATTTTTGGTTGGGCTAGATCCATCCAGACATGCCGTCCTGACTCCGTCATCACGATCAAACGCGAACGGCGATCACGCCCGTCTGTGCTCATTTCAATGTGGCCATCGCGTGTCATCCGGGTGATCAAGCCAGACAGGTTCTGTCGGCTAACCATCAGGTAACGCGCCAACTCCCCTACACCCATCCCCTGCGCTGCTTCGGGCCGTGACAGTGCTCCCAGCACCGCCCATTGCTGCGTGGTAAGACCTTCATCCTGTACCGCACGGCTACCTGTTTTATGCAACATGTTGGCACATTGATACAGCTTGAAAAAAATCCGATTGGCCAGTTCCATACGCGCTTCTTTTGCTTGTGACATAGGGTAAACGATAGGTTATTGAACTCGAAAAAGACTTGAAGTGGAATATGTGAAAACCCTAGAATAAGACAACATGTTGACATATGTTTGATATCAAGAAATTTCCAAACCATTTCAAATCACGGAGAAAGTCATGAAAGACCTCAAAGGCAAAACAGCGATTGTGACCGGTGGCGGCGGCGGTATTGGTGGGGCCACCAGCCGCCGCTTCGCCGACGAAGGCGCCCAAGTTGCGGTGTTCGACATGAACCTGGAAGCCGCCCAGAAAGTAGCCGACGGCATCGTGGCCGCTGGTGGCAAGGCTCAGGCTTTTGCTTGCAACATCACAGACCGTGCCCAGGTCGATGCAGCCGTGGCGGCTGCTGAGGCTCAGCTTGGACCCATCGATATCCTGGTCAACAACGCCGGTTGGGACATCTTCAAACCCTTCACCAAAACCATACCCGCCGAGTGGGACAAACTGATCGCCATCAACCTGACAGGCGCTTTGCACATGCATCACGCTGTGTTGCCCGGCATGGTGGCCCGCGGCGGTGGCCGTATCGTCAACATCGCATCGGACGCAGCCCGTGGCGGCTCTTCGGGTGAAGCCGTTTACGCTGCTTGCAAGGGCGGCCTGGTCGCCTTATCCAAAACGCTGGCACGCGAACACGCCCGCCACAACATCACCGTCAACGTGGTCTGCCCCGGCCCGACCGATACCGCCTTGCTGGCCGGTTTTGCCGAAGGTGCTTCTAACCCCGAAAAACTCATGGACGCCTTCAAGAAGGCCATCCCGCTGGGCCGCCTGGGCCAGCCCGATGACCTCGCAGGTGCCATCGTCTTCCTGAGCAGCGCCGATTCGTCCTTCATCACCGGCCAGGTCCTGAGCGTGTCTGGTGGCTTGACCATGCACGGCTGATCCATAACCCCCATTCAACCGGAGAAACACATGCAATTCGAAGACATCCTGTACGAAAACCGCAACGGCGTGGCCTGGATCACGATCAACCGCCCCGAAAAGATGAACGCTTTTCGCGG
>JACCEA010501447.1_pt1 | contig 15378 bp, 12 predicted proteins | sample 7449851 | NCBI WGS metagenome assembly JACCEA01 (sample SAMN15323453, study PRJNA562643) | freshwater metagenome | isolation source: river surface water | place: USA:Blue River Watershed | collected 2017-08-18 | reverse complement strand
TGCCTCCAGTGATCCGGCAGATGATAAATAAAGTTGGGGATCAGATGAAAATAAAAGTTCTAAAGATTGGCTTAGCGGGCCAGCTTTATATTGCTCGGCCGCTATAGCCCCAATTACTTTATTCATTTGCTTAATTGATTCACCCTGCTGGCTTGCTTTTTGTTGAACGGCCCCTAAAGTTTTAGTTAATTTGGCCAATTGAACTTTGGCCTCCTGCGCACCTTCAGCTGCTGTAGTTGCTTGCTCTTCAAGATCTCTAACCCGTGCTTGAACTTCAATAAGAGATGGCGCAGCACTTGCTGGAATTGGAAATAAAACTCCTGCGGCAATAAACAAAGCCGAAAATGCTCGAAGTTGAATTCTCATTTGTAAAGGCTAACCAGTTGCTCCCAAGGAACTCAACCCAACCCATGCGTAATGTGCTGAGAATTAACTAAAATTTTCGCAAATTATTTGAATTTATCCCAAATTCTGCAGTTTTTGACCACCTGCTCCTCGCCGCCTGTACCGCAGGGGTGGGACTAAACCAGCAGTAGCTAGATGATTAATTGCCACCTCATCTTGATCAGAAAATTCTGCATTCTTGCCAGGAAGTGGCTTTATATTAAGTAGTACGGAAACAACGCAATCATTGCAAGCAATATTGCGCATTATGCAACTATCACAATTTATTATCATGATTAAAGGTTATCCCTACCCACTGACACTCAAGTAGCCTTCACCCATGAGGCAAGTAATAGTCAGCGCCAACTTAATTGTCGGAGTAGATGGGTCAACGACAGCCAATGGCTCGTCAATTGGGTTATCCAATGATGAAGACCGCCGGCGATTTCACCAGTTAAGGGAAAAATCTGACCTGATAGTAATTGGCGGTAATACTGCTAGACGAGAGCCATACAAAAGAACTCCAGTACCCCTGTATATCTTGACGCATTCTAAAGTTAGATTGCAACCAAAAAATCAACTAGCAAAGCAATTTCAACTTACTCCAAGTCAACTAATTGAAGAAGTCAGTATGAATTTTGAAGTAGATAAACGTAATTCAGTGATTAATCTATTAGTTGAATCTGGACCAAAAATGCTATTTGAAATGATTAATGAATCATTAGTTGATTATTTGTATCTCACTGTTAACCTTACTAAAAAAGGTGAGAATTCAATAAGCGTTGATGAGTTGATAAAAAGTTTTAACTTAATTAGCAGTGAATCTAAAGATGGATTTGAATTTAGGTGCTACCAAAAACTATCCTAATGAAATTACTGCAACTCCAATAATTGCAAAAATTATCCCAAGATATTGAACTTTGTGTAATCTTTCATGCAATAACTTAAATGCAAGTAATGCGGTAACGATTGGAAATAATGAACCCAACACAACTGCGAGTGAAACTAAGCCCTTAGTAGTTGCTACTCCAAGTAACAAATTGGCAATAAAATCCGCTGCTCCAATTCCGATGAGCAATGGAACATCTTTTCTTGTAAACCCTCCAAAAGTTCGATATTTTGCAAACAAAAAAAGAGCAATGATGAAAGTAGTAAATCTCATTGTAGTCATTGTCATGATGGCACTTGACTCAGATCCCTTAGCAATAAATGTAACTGCCAATCCAAATCCAATCGCCGCTACTACTGCCAGCACAATCGGTTTAATTGCAACGCCACCTTTTACCTCTGGACCGCTGGCACAAAATGCTCCAACTAATGCAATACTCATTCCTACAATTTGAGTTGAGCTAGGTTTCTCCCCAGATATAAATGCGATTGTTAATGGAATTAATACACTCAAAGCCGCAATTGGCGAAACTACACCCATACGACCTGTTGCTAATCCAGAATAAAAAGCAATCAGACCAACAAAACCAAATAGCCCAGCAAGTACACCTGATAAAAAGAAGTTATCCCAACTTAGCTCTGGTTTCAGCCACGAGGAGCCAATAAGAATTATAGAAATTCCTGTTAATAGTCCGAAAGCTTGTGAAACTGCCGTAACTGCTAATGCTTGGTATCTCTTAGATAATTTTCCGCCGTAAAAATCTGCAGCACCCCAGAGTACAGAAGATAAGAGTGCTAATAGCGTGGCCATTTGGGTAATAATACTAGGGAAAATGGATTAATTAACTTGCCACCCTCGCGCCTTCTCTTACTTGTTAATTAAGCAAATTATGCTTAGGTAGTGAAGCCAAATTTTGAACAATTAGTTGCACCAATTTTGGCGCTTAAGCCAAGAGGTGAAATACTTTTAGAAATTGTTCCTGCTCCACAAAAACTTGCGCCACATGCATTGGCGTTAACCGCAGATGTTCTAGAAGATGCCGCAACTGGAAGATTGGTTTTACTTCACGATCCAGACGGTCAAGAAGGATGGTCTGGTCAATGGCGATTTGTAACATTTACCAGAGCTGCAATTGATTTAGAGATGGCATCAGATCCATTGCTTCCGGAAATTGGTTGGGCTTGGCTAATGGAATCATTAAAGAAATATAGTTGTGATTTCATAGCTGCAAGTGGAACTGTAACTAGAGTTGCTAGTGCATCTTTTGGAGATCTTGAAGATAAAGATGAAGATTCCGAGATAGAGATAAGGGCATCTTGGACACCAACAAATGAATCCCAGCTAATTAATAATGTAAACGCATGGTTGGAACTATTAGGAATGACAGCTGGCTTAGAACCAATTCCTGAAGGTGTGGCCTCAATTTCTCGTAAAATTTAGTATTTAATGGTAACTCCACTACTTACTCCCAGAAATGGGATGCCACAACTTGTTGAATCTGAAACGGGATTTGAAAAAACTATCTTAGAGTTAGCAAAAGGTAATGGCGATATTGCAATAGATGCCGAGCGAGCATCCGGCTATAAATACAGTCAGCGAGCATACTTAATTCAAATCTTTCGCAGAGGTGGCGGATTACATCTAATAGATCCAATTCCATTGGCAAATTCAAAATTATGGCAAGAATTCAATAGTAAGTTCTCACAATTTCAATGGGTAATACATGCAAGCACACAGGATTTACCTTGTTTAATCGGGGTCGGATTAAAACCAACTCTGCTATTTGATACTGAATTAGGAGCAAGAATTGCAGGTTGCGATCGCGTAGGTCTAGGTCCACTTGCCGAAAGTTTATTGGAAATTCAATTGGCAAAAGAGCACTCTGCTGTTGATTGGTCAATTAGACCATTAAAGCCAGAGTGGCTAACTTACGCGGCCCTTGATGTAGATATTCTTTTGGATATTAAAGACAAGGTTGAAAAATTGTTAATGGAGCAAAATAAACTAGTCTGGGCTAAACAGGACTTTTCTTCAATTCTAGATAGTTTTAATAACTATCAATTTTCAGATGAGCCAAAGACAGATCGATGGCGCAGAACTTCGGGTATGCATAAAGTTAGAGATCGTTTGACCCTGACACTGGTTCGAGATTTATGGCTATCCAGAAATGAATTAGCTGCAGAATTAGATATTGCTCCAGGAAGAGTGCTAGGTGATGAAGCCATAATCGAGCTTGCACTTGCTCGCCCCGATAATCTTGAAGAGGTTGCAAAAATAATTGGTTGGCGAACTAAATTAGATGCACCACCCTTTGGACGCTGGCTTAAAACTTTGACTAATTCGCTATCAACACCCGTAGGCGATCAGCCAGAGTACAAAGTTGCATCAAATAGCCTGCCACCAATTCGAGTTTGGAAAGATAAAAATCCCCTAGGTTATGCCCGCCTAACTCATGCAAGAGCATTACTTGCAGAACTTTCAACACAACTTAAAATTCCAATTGAAAACATAATTACTCCTGAGTTCATTAGAAGAATCTGTTGGCAAGAGCCACCAAAAAGTAAGAGTGATTATCAAGTGTTCATCGAAAATGAATTGATTAAGTTCGGTGCTAGAAAATGGCAAATAGAACAGGTAGTAGCTCCACTGGAGATTGCCATTGACCAGACTGAGCCATTGGTAGTTGCAGATTCAGATGATGGTGAAGTACCTGAAGCAAGTACCAAGGAGATCGAGTAAAAGATTTACCCATATTTTTGATTGCCAAGAAGAGTGCTGAGGGTTAAATCAATTTACTTGGCTTTTTTTATCGACCTGATTCACTAGGGTGGGGCCCACTACCCAATTTCCCTACTGGCGAGTAACCTACCCCCATATAGGTGTTAATGAGCAAGGGGACCATTATGGGTAATAGTGCAACTGCAAAAACCAATGTTGTATTAGTCGATGCTGTTAGAACGCCATTTGGAAAAGCGGGTTCTTTATATGCTCAAACAAGAGCAGATGACATTATGGTGCGCTGCATTCGCGGCTTATTAGAGCGAAATCCAAATATTCCATTAGATCAAATTGATGATGTTGCTATAGCTGCTGCCACCCAAACTGGAGATCAAGGAATGAACATTGGCAGATCCGTTTCAATTTTATCTGGCATTCCGAATACTGTTCCTGGCTACTCAATTGATCGATGGTGTGCTGGGGCGTTAACTGCAGTAACAACTATTGCAGGTAGCATAAATATGGGTGCCTACGATTTAGCAATTGCTGGTGGTGTTGAACATATGGGAAATCACCCAATGGGTGATGGTATTGATCCAAATCCAAGATATTTGGCTGAAAAAATTGTAGATACAGATGCATTACAAATGGGTGCAACTGCTGAACGATTACACGATAAATTTCCACATTTAACTAAGGAACGAGCTGATAAATATGCTCTGGCATCACAACAAAAAACCGCTGCTGCATATAGTGCAAATAAGATTCAACCAGATTTAATTCCAGTTGCAACTAGAACTACTGAACTTGGTTGGGGTGTGGCAACAGTAGATGAGCCACCAAGACCACAGACAACTCTAGAAGCTTTAGGTGCACTTAAAACGCCATTTAGACCTGCTGGTCGCGTAACCGCTGGAAATGCTGCTGGATTAAATGATGGGGCAACTGCTGCAATCTTGGCATCAGAAAGTAAGGCTAAAGAATTAAATCTCCCAATTAAAGCAAAAATGGTTTCATTTGCATTTGCAGGAGTAGAGCCTGAGATTATGGGTTATGGTCCAGTACCAAGCACAATTAAAGCTTTGAAAAAAGCTGGCCTTGATATTACAGATATTGGTTTATTTGAGGTAAACGAAGCTTTTGCAATTCAAGTTTTATCATTTCTAGATCACTTTGGCATTGCAGATGATGATAAGCGAGTAAATATTTACGGTGGCGCAATTGCAGTTGGCCATCCGTTAGCATCATCAGGAGTTAGATTAATTCTTAATCTGGCAAATGGATTTAAAGATCATCCAGAGGTTCGTTACGGCATCACCACGATGTGTATTGGCCTTGGTATGGGTGGAACAATTATTTGGGAAAACCCTAATTACACAGGTGGTAAATAATGAGTGAAGCAACAACAATGGTTGGTGCCCCAGATGAGGTTGTAACCAATGCGATCTTACGTATGGTCTCCCTTGCACCCTTTGGTCATAATGGCGAATTAGCGCTGATCACATTAGACAACGGAGCAGATCACACGCGTCCAAATACCTTTGGCGCAGCTTCATTGCAATCCCTTTCAAATGCAATTGATGAGGCAACAAAATCTCAAGCAGTGGCAATTGCAGTTACCGGTAAGCCATTTATTTTTGCAGCTGGCGCCGATCTTTCTGCCATGGGGTTCTTAAAAGATAAGTCCCAAGCAATTGCAATTGGTGACCTAGGCCATGAAGTGTTTCTGAAACTTCACGAAAGTAAAAAACCTACATTTGCATTTATTAATGGCCTAGCACTAGGTGGTGGTCTTGAAGTTGGACTTAACTGCCACTATCGAACATTGGCATCGACAGCCTTCACTGCATTACCTGAGTGCTTTTTAGGTTTAGTACCAGGATGGGGAGGAGCAACCCTACTTCCAAAACTTATTGGACCAGAAAATGCAGTTCAAGTGATTATTTCAAATGCCCTAAATAACAACACTATGATGAAATCTAAAGATGCTCTTTCACTTGGAGTTGTAGATGCGGTCTATGAACCAGCTGATTTCCTTGAAAAATCAGTTAAGTTTGCAGCTGATATCGTAAGTGGCAAAAAGAAAATTGAAAGAAAAGACTTTAGTAATGACACTGCCGCATATGAAAAAGCCATCGCAACTGGAAAAGCTGCAGTGGCAAAAAAATACAATGGTGCCGAAATCACCTCTCCCCTTGCTGCACTTGAATTGATTAAAGCCTCACAAAAAAACTCTGTTCGTGATGGATTTGCATCTGAGACTAAGGTGCTCGCCGATTTAGTTATGAGTGATCCCCTTCGAGCCTCACTTTATTCATTTAACTTGATTCAAAAAAAGCGCAAAAAAGTTGAGGGTGCACCTAAGCCTGCTCTTGCTCGAAAAGTTACTAAAGTTGGCGTGGTTGGTGCAGGATTAATGGCATCCCAATTAGCTCTACTAATGCTTCGAAATTTAAAGGTTCCAGTAGTTATTACTGATCTAGATCAAGAGCGAGTAGACAAAGGGCTTGCTTGGATTAAGAATGAGATTGCAAAGCTGGTAGAAAAAAAGAGATTATCCCCTGAATCTGCCACTCGGCTATTGGGAAATATTTCAGGCTCTACCGATCAGAAAGTCTTTGCAAATGCTGATTTTATAATTGAAGCAATATTTGAAGAGTTATCTTTAAAGCAGAAATTATTTAAGGATTTAGAGGCCATTATTACTCCTGAGTGTATTTTGGCTACCAATACCTCTTCGCTTTCAGTTGAGGCTATGAGTGAGGGTTTAAAAAATCCAGAGCGCGTTATTGGATTTCACTTCTTTAATCCGGTAGCAGTAATGCCGCTATTAGAGGTGGCTAGAACTACGAAAACCGATGATGCCACCGTAGCAACAGCCATCAATATTGGTAAAGAGTTAAAGAAGACGATGGTAATTGTTAAAGATGCACCAGCCTTCGTTGTTAACCGCTTATTAACAAGATTTATGGGTGAGGTTACAGATGCAATAGATGAGGGAACTCCATATGAGGTTGCAGATGCTGCAATGACGCCACTTGGATTTCCAATGTCATCTCTTGAACTCTTAGGCCTAGTTGGCCCAGCAGTAGCACTACATGTTGCTGAAACTCTAAATAAGAATTTAGGCCCTAGGTACAAGATTTCACCAACCATGCAGCGATTTGTTAAAGAGGGAGTCAAAACCTTTTACATTAAAGATGCAAATGGGGTTAATGCCGTAAATCCTGCTGCAATTTCATTACTTGAAAAAGGTAGTAAGGCATCAACTTCAGATCAAGTAAGACGTAGAGCTTTAGAGGCTATTGCAACTGAGGCAAAAATGATGCTAGATGAAGGTGTAGTCGCTACACCTCAAGAGATTGATATCTGTATGTTGCTTGGCTCAGGATGGCCAATGCACCTGGGTGGAATTCTTCCTTACTTAGACCGAGAAGGAATTAGCGAAGCGGTTTGCGGCGCTCGCTTTCATCCAAAGGGCGTGGCATCTCTTCCTTAATATCCAAACCGAAGTCACTACTACTCCATGCAACTAGAGATCTGGTTATATTCTGAACTGTAATTCCAAGATCTTCAAGTATTTCACTTCGCTTTGCATGCTCAAGAAATGTTAATGGCACACCAATTGAATGAACTGGAACGTTTAGTTGAGAATCTCTAAACAACTCTGAAACTGTGCTGGCAATACCACCATGCTTGATTCCATCTTCTAGCACAACAACACTCTTGTATCGCTGCGCCATAGTTACCAATGATTTTGGCAATGGCTTAACCCATCTTGGATCAATTACTGTCACACCAACGCCCTCGCGATAAGCTTGTCCAGCTGCTTCAACTGCAATTGCGGCAAAGGCGCCAATACTTATCAATAAAATATCAGCACTCTCACCACGATATAAAACATCAACGCCATCTCTGCGTTCAAAGGCTGGAATATCGGGATTTACTACCCCTTTAGGAAATCTGATTAACGATGGCGCATCTGAAATATCTAAAGCCTCCCGCAAGGTTTCTTTAAGTTGCTGACCATCGCGTGGAGCTGCAACATGAAGCGTGGGAACAATTCCGGTAAGTGCTAAATCCCAAATTCCATTGTGTGAAGGTCCATCATCGCCGGTAATTCCAGCTCTATCTAATACAAATGTAACTCCAGCTTTATGCAACGCTACATCAAGTAATAGCTGATCAAAGGCTCTATTTAGAAAAGTTGAATAGACCGCAAATACTGGATGTAATCCGGCATAAGCCATACCGGCAGCAGCGGTTGTGGCATGCTGCTCTGCAATTCCAACATCAAAGGTTCGATCTGGAAAATTTTTCTGGAACTTATCTAATCCGGTTGGTCCCATCATCGCCGCTGTTAGTGCCACTACATCTTTTCGCTCTGCGCCTATCTTTACTATTTCCTCTGAAAATACACTGGTCCAACTTTTTCCACCCTTTACTAGTGGCAATCCAGTCTCAGGATCAACTACACCAACAGCGTGAAATTTCTCAGCTTCATCTTGAATTGCAGGCGCATGACCTTTACCTTTTTCCGTAATTACATGGACTAAAACTGGTGCATCATAATCTTTGGCAATTTTTAGAGCTTTTTCAATTGCTTCGATGTCATGTCCATCTACGGGGCCAAAATACTTAAGCCCAAGATCTTCAAACATTCCCTGAGGTGCAACAATATCTTTAATACCTTTTTTAACTCCGTGCAAGGTTTCATAAATTGGATGTCCTACAACAGGTGTTTTTTCCAGAATACCTTTACCCCACTCTAAAAATCTTTCATATCCACTTGTAGTTCTAAGAGTTGAAAGATAAGTAGCTACACCGCCAATAGTTGGTGAATAAGATCTTTCATTATCATTTACTATTATCACTAATTTTTCGTTTTTGCTTGCTGCGATATTATTCAATGCTTCCCAACTCATCCCTCCAGTTAGTGCACCATCGCCAACAACACAAACAACTGTTCTATCTTTTTGATTTGTAAGGGAAAACCCTTTAGCAATACCATCACTCCAAGAAAGCGCAGTTGATGCATGAGAATTTTCAACTATATCGTGTTCACTCTCCTGCCGATTAGGATAACCAGCAACGCCACCGCGCTGACGCAACTTATTAAAACCTGAAGTTCTACCAGTTAATAACTTATGAACATAGCTTTGATGTCCGGTATCAAAGACCACAACATCTTTTGGTGACTCAAAAACTCTATGAATTGCAATTGTTAATTCCACAACTCCTAAGTTCGGCCCTAGGTGTCCACCAGATTTGGAAACTTGCTCAATAAGGTAATTTCTAATTTCAGCAGAGAGTTCCTCAAGTTGATGGATTGTTAGTCCCTTTAGGTCTAAAGGAGATTTGATATCGCCAAGCATTGGTTTAGTTTAAAGGCTTTGTTAAGGTTTTTCGATCACTTATTAACTAATGAGCGCAATACGTACTGCATGATTCCCCCATGGCGATAGTAATCTGCCTCACCTGGGGTATCTATTCGAAGGTTTGCCTTAAATGTTTTGTTTCCAGCGGTGACTGTAACCTCTTTAGGTGTTACGCCCTTATTTAATTCTTCAACACCTGTAATTGTGAATTCTTCGCTTCCGTTTAATCCTAAGGTTGCTACATTTTCTCCATCTTTAAACTGCAGTGGTAGTACGCCCATTCCAATTAAATTTGATCTATGAATTCTTTCAAAGGACTCAGCAATAACTGCTCTAACACCAAGTAGTGCCGTTCCCTTTGCTGCCCAGTCACGAGATGAACCAGATCCATACTCTTTTCCTGCCAAAATAACTAACGGAATTGCAGCTTTTATATAAGCTTGTGAAGCTTCATAAATAGTTGTTTGCTCGCCATTAGCAAGAAAATTCTTAGTAAATCCGCCCTCTACTCCATTTAATAGCAAATTCTTTAAGCGAATATTTGCAAAGGTGCCTCGAATCATTACCTCATGATTTCCGCGACGAGAGCCATAAGAATTAAAATCAGATTTATCAATTCCATTTTCTGCTAAATACTTTCCAGCCGGTGAATCAACCTTTATATTTCCGGCTGGGGAAATATGATCGGTTGTAACTGAATCTCCTAAAACTGCAAGAACTCTTGCTCCCTTTATATCCGTAACTGGATTTGGTTGCTTCGGCATACCATCAAAGTAAGGTGGTTTTCTTACATAGGTAGATTTCAAATCCCACTCAAAAGTATTTCCAGTTGGAGTATCTAATGACTTCCATCTCTTATCGCCCTCAAAAACTGAGGCATAATCTTTGGTAAACATTTCAGATGAAATGGATGTGCTAATTACTTGATCAATTTCCTCAGTTGTCGGCCAAATATCCTTCAAATACACGGCCTTGCCATCCGTACCAGTACCAATTGGGTCATTTTTAAAATCATGATCCATGGTTCCAGTTAATGCATAGGCAACTACTAGAGGAGGCGAAGCTAAGTAATTCATTTTTACATCTGGTGAAATTCGACCTTCAAAATTTCGATTTCCAGAAAGTACAGCAGAAACAGCAAGATCATTCTCATTAATTGCTTTACTAATTTCGATTGGCAGCGGCCCTGAGTTTCCAATACAAGTTACGCAGCCGTATCCCACAAGATTAAATCCTAATTTCTCCATATATGGAGTTAAACCTGAGCGATCGTAGTAATCAGTTACTACTTTTGATCCGGGAGCCAAAGTGGTTTTAACCCAAGGCTTACTGGTTAAGCCCTTTTCTACTGCTTTTTTTGCGAGCAACGCCGCACCAATCATGACCGATGGATTTGAAGTATTTGTACATGATGTGATCGATGCAATTACCACATCACCGTTTGTTACAGTAGTTGGCTTACCATTAACTTTTACATCAATCTTTGATTTACTTGTTTTATCAGTAAAGTAGGTAGGCAAGACTTTTTCATAAGAAGCTTTTGCATCAGTTAGTGATATTTTATCTTGAGGGCGCTTTGGGCCAGCAATTGATGGCACGACAGTTGATAAATCCAATTCCAATTTTTCAGAAAATCTAGGTGAGGCTTTTGGATCATGCCAGAGTCCATTAACTTTTGCATACTTCTCAACTAATTCAATCTGCTCACTTGTTCGACCGGTAAATTTTAGATACTTAATCGTTTCCTCATCAATTGGGAAAATCGCACAAGTAGATCCATACTCTGGTGACATATTTCCAATTGTTGCCCTGTTTGCCATTGGTAATGCGCTAACTCCAGGTCCATAGAACTCCACAAACTTTCCTACTACGCCATGCTTGCGCAACATTTGAGTAATTGTTAATACTAAATCAGTTGCAGTAGTACCGATAGGAAGCTGTCCATTTAATTTAAACCCAACAACTTTTGGAATTAACATTGAAACAGGTTGTCCAAGTAAGGCAGCTTCTGCCTCAATACCGCCAACGCCCCACCCAAGTACTCCAAGGCCATTAACCATTGTGGTGTGCGAGTCTGTTCCAACAACTGTGTCAGGGTAGGCCCTAAGTTTTCCATCAACCACGCGACTCATCACCACTCTTGCTAAGTATTCAATATTTACTTGATGCACAATTCCAGTGCCTGGTGGTACTACTTTGAATTCATCAAATGCGGTTTGTCCCCATCTAAGAAATCTGTATCGTTCTTTATTGCGTTGATATTCAATGTCAACATTCTGCTCAAATGAATCTTTTGTTCCAAACAAATCTGCAATTACTGAGTGGTCAATAACTAATTCGGCAGGAGATAATGGATTCACCTTTGCTGGATCGCCACCTAAATCTGCAATAGCTTCACGCATGGTCGCAAGATCAACTATGCAAGGTACCCCTGTGAAGTCCTGCATGATTACTCGCGCTGGAGTAAATTGAATTTCAGTATCAGGCTCGGCTGATGGATCCCACGCTGCTAGCTTTTCAATTTGCTCAGCAGTGATATTTGCGCCATCTTCAGTGCGAAGTAAATTCTCAAGTAATATCTTTAAGCTAAATGGTAAATCCTGGGCTTGCTTGAAGCCTGTTATGTCGAAGATTTCGTAACTTTTACCAGCAACTTCGAGTGTGGTTTTGGTCTTAAATGAGTCTTTACTCAAAGCCCCACACCTACTTTCTGCTTGCTAACTCGCTAATCCTAGCCATTTGCCGGCGAAAATCCAGCCACGCACTCGATGTGCTGAGTCATTGGGAAAAGATCATAGGCAGATATGTGATCCAACTTATAACCAGAATCCAATAATGTTTTTGCATCTCGCGCCAGCGCGGCTGGATCACAGGCAACATAAACAATTTTGCGTGGTCTTAATTTCACAATTTGTTTCACCACAATTTCACCAGCTCCAGTTCTTGGTGGATCTAATAATATTAAATCAGCTCGCTTTACTATTGGAAGTTGCTGAGCAACTAAGCCCTGTAATATTTTTACATTAGATTTACTCGTAAAAATCTTTCTAGCATCAGCAACTGCAGTTTTATCACTCTCAATCAAGGTAACAAAACCTTGATCACTAAGTTCACTTAAAATTGCCGAAGCGAATAATCCAACACCTGAGTACAGGTCACAAACATGATCAGATTTTTTGATTCCTAGTTGCGAAATAGCGGCTTTTACCAAAGTTACTGGTGCAGATCTATGGCTTTGCCAAAAGGCAGTTGGTGAAATTTTTAATGAGGAACCACCAACTTGTTCCACCAATTGGGTTGGCCCACTTATGCTTCTACCAGATCTAACAACTGATACTTCATTCGTACTAGAAACTGCCACCTCTACTCTGGCATCAGATTTCCAACTTCGCTTTGCTAGCTCACTAACATTCATTCGTTCATCTGCAATTAAGCAGTCATCTATCTCAACTACCTCATTACTGCGAGCGCCAAAAAACCCAATCTGACCAGCTGGTGAAACGGCAAAATCCATTCTAGTTCGCCAATGCAGTCCAGAGGCAGGCTCTACCGCCTGCACAGTTAAATTAAATCCGAGTAGTTCTAAATCAATTTTTCCAATTCTTAAAAACTGCTCCTTGACTATTGCTGACTTAAACTCCCGCTGCTTATCAATTTGAATATGTTGAAAATCGCATCCACCGCACTTACCTGCATACTCACATGGCGCTTTAACTCGGCTTGATGATGCTGATATAACCTCTATGACATCTGCGTGTGCTATTTTTGAATTAACCGCTGTAATTTTAATTTTAACCTTTTCACCTGTTATGCCATGGCGTACAAAAATAACCTGGTTGTTATGTCTTGCAACAAAATGACCGCCATGGGCAACTTGGCCAATTTCGACCTCAAGTACCTCTCCTACTTTTAACCGTTCTTGAGCGTTCAATTCCATAGGAGTGAGCCTATGGGTGTAAGTTGTGCTTTGTGCATGTAGTAATCATGGGATGCGGTCGCGTCGGATCTACCCTGGCAGTTGATCTGCAAAAAGCAGGTCACACCGTTGCGGTAATTGATCAAAATCGTGAAGCCTTTCGTCGATTAGGTGCTGATTTTAATGGTCGCACAATCGCTGGAGTTGGATTTGATAGAGATACTCTACTTGAGGCCGGTATTGAAAAAGCCGATGCATTTGCTGCAGTATCAAATGGTGATAACTCAAATATTTTAGCTGCTCGAGTTGCTAGAGAAAATTTTGGTGTAAAAAACGTTGTCGCCAGAATTTATGATCCAGGAAGAGCAGAGATTTATCAACGACTTGGCATACCAACAGTTGCCACCGTTTTGTGGACAACTGATCAAATTATGCGCCGACTAACTCCTGATGGCACAAAATCAGAGTGGCGTGATGCCACTGGCACAATTTCATTATTAGAAGTTCACCCACAAAAGGATTGGTATGGTCAATCTGTATTGTTAATTGAGAAAAATACTAAATCAAGAGTCGCCTTTATCACTCGTTTAGGTGAGGCGGTATTGCCAGATGAGCACACAGTTTTGCAAGAAGGTGACCTAGTGCATGTGCTAGCAAACCAAGATGAAATTTCAAAAATTGAAAAAATATTAGCTATTTCACCAGGTGTTTCCAAATGAGAATTGCAATTGCTGGAGCTGGAAATGTGGGCCGAGCTATTGCTCGAGAGTTACTAGAAAATGGCCACTACGTCTTATTAATCGATAAGGATCCAAAGGCATTAAAGATGGATTCGGTGCCAAATGCCGAATGGTTATTAGCAGATGCCTGTGAAATTACCGCTTTAGATGTAGCAAAGTTAGATGGCTGCCAAGTTTTAGTTGCTGCAACTGGAGATGACAAGGTAAATCTAGTTGCCTCACTGCTTGGTAAAACTGAGTATGGCGTACCAAGAGTGGTTGCTCGGGTAAATCATCCTAAAAATGAGTGGATGTTTGACTCAGCTTGGGGAGTAGATGTTGCAGTGTCAACACCAAGAATTATCTCAGCCCTAGTTGAAGAGGCAGTAAGTGTTGGTGATGTTGTTCGCTTATTCTCATTTAGAAAAGGTGAGGCAAATTTAGTTGAGATAACTCTGCCAGATACTGCAGCCTGTTGCGGCAAAACTGTAAGTGAGGTTGAGTTGCCAGAGGATGCTTCTTTAGCTGCAATTGTTAGAGATGGACATGTGTTAACACCAAAGGATCATGATGTCTTTGCAGCTGGTGATGAGTTGCTATTTGTGGCTTCAGAAAAAGCTGAAGATAAGTTAAAGGCCTGCTTTATTTAACTAGCTTTTGTAGTTGGTGTTTTTCGTAATACCTGCCAAGTAGCCCAAGCAGTCAGAATAAACAATGGATAACCCATAGCCAATCTTGCAGTACCAAGTGCATTTACATTGCCACTTTTATAAAGTGGGTACTGCACAACTAATCTAGCCAAAAACATTGCCACCCATAACCAACCAGCAGTTATATAAGCCTTCAGCCTGGCTGGATCTTTTCGCCATAAAAAGTTCTCCCCCAATATTGGCCCTAACATAATTCCCAATATTGGCCACTTAATTAAGTTAGTAAATGCATATAAAAGTGCGTATCCAACATTTATATATAATCCTGGTAAATAAAAATCTGCAGCATTTCCACTTCTTCTAGAAAATAATGCACAGATTGCAACCCCGATTAGACCTGAAAAAGCATGTTGAATAGTTTCACGTTTGATCAACCTAAGCGCAGTTAAGATTATTGAAATCAAAACTGCTGCATAAATTGCAGTATTTAAATTATTTCCAGTTAGGTTGAAAACGATTAAAAATACTAATGCTGGTAATCCAGAGTCGATTAACCCTCGTTTACCACCTAGAGCCGATAAGACCTTGTCCTTATCTTCACTATGACCTTGATAGCTCATGCGCCAGTAGATCCAAAACCACCAGTTGATCTATCAGATCCAGGCAGCTCACTTACCTCAGTAAATTTTGCCCGCTCAACTTGTTGAATTACCAGCTGAGCAAT
>JACCEA010002790.1_pt1 | contig 15383 bp, 18 predicted proteins | sample 7449851 | NCBI WGS metagenome assembly JACCEA01 (sample SAMN15323453, study PRJNA562643) | freshwater metagenome | isolation source: river surface water | place: USA:Blue River Watershed | collected 2017-08-18 | reverse complement strand
AATGAATTGATCTTACTTTCAGTATTGGAAGCGGTGTACGATGCAGTCTACTCTTTAATGAAGGGTCAAGTTGAAACGAGAACAATGTTAGATAAATTGGACTTAATTTTGCTGACTATAGATGAAGCGGTAAGTTTGTGGCGTCCTTGATTGCCTACGATAACATATGTTGTTTTCAGTTGGATCATGGACACATCATGGAGTTGGACGCCAACGCAATCGTAGGTAGAGTGTTAATGAAGGGACATGAGAACAGTTCTAGTGCAGCCGGAAATGCTACTGCACAGGTAGGTGGAGTTGGAATATCTATCTTTGCTCATATCTAATCGATGTTCATTTTAGCCACAGTCAGTTGGTGATTTAAGTTTGTCACAAGCTCTAGGTTTAGCTCGAGACCAATTTTTCCGATCTTGGACAGGTCGGGGCGGCGAATATTGAGGTGTATTTTTTGTTGAGGAAGTTTGTATGTACAAATGATAAGTTTATGTATATTTTGGAGGTGGAGTTGGTGAATTTATGCACGTAACCGTCAAATCGCAATGTTTGGAATGTATTTTGTACGAACCTATTACCACAATCGTTGGGTCTGTACCTGAGCTCGAATTTGCTCAGTTCAAGTAAAAAGTGGGAGAATTCTCTGCAACAAGTAAGACACACTTCACCCGCTGCTCTTCTATAAGAAAAACATAAGCGATTCACCATAATCATCGGAGACCAATTTTTCCGTCGAAAATTGAGGTGCATTATTTTGTTGAAGAAGTTTGTATGTATATTTTGGAGCTAGAGTTGGTATGCAGGTAACGTCGTTTGAAGGTATGTTGTACGAGCACTATAAACATCGTTGCGTGTGCACCTGGCTCGAATGTGCTCACCTGCTGGTTGTGGTAGCAAAACATGTGTCATAATTATGCATTATCTGTCAATTGCATATCGTTGGAGATCTGGGCTTTAAAGGTTTAGCTAGAGACCATTTTATTTTGGAGCCAGGATGAATTAATCGCTTATTGGAATGTATTTACCTATGAACATCGTCAAATTTGCTGCAACTGGGAATATCCTCCACCTGCTATTGCGCAGATGGTCACAACATTTTTACGCCATAAATTATGACAATACAAGTAAGTTAACTTTAACTAGCAATCAGCAAGAAAACCTTCGCAATATATATAAACTACACAACAACGCTTGTGGCATAAAATACATAATCCTGAGAAACTAGGGCAATAAATATTAGGTAATTACAAGGATCATCAACTTATTGATTTCATTTTAGGTTCTGTAATGGACGAAACCAAAACAACAAGCGAATTGGCAATATCGATATGTGGCAGAGAAGTAGCATTTATGTTTATTACGTTTATTACACTGCTAGCTTTATGATCTTTGCAGTAATATCAGGCAGATAAGAATTTATGCTTAAGACATGAATTATATTACACTGCTAGTTTTGAAGCATTTTGTGCGTCGTAGTAAAATACATCAAAATGATAATAACACAGTCAGTTTGCGTCAATGTTACATCATAAAGTATAAACTTCTATTTTTGAGCAAGAGTTGGTGACGTCAATCCACAATGTTTTATTAACATCGCACCTGGCTCCAATTTGCTAGCAGGTGAAGTGTCTCCCACTTTTTACTTAACAGCAATACATAAGTGATTCATCATATGCATTATCTTTCAATTGAATATGAATATGGGGCTTTAGGTTTAGCTCGAGACCAATTTATCCCCATTGATAAAAAAAATTTTATGTTCAAATGATAATTTATTTAGTTTATTTAGTCTTTTGGAGCTACAGTTGGTGAATTAATCGCTTTTTGGAATGTAAACCGTGGTCAAATTTGCTGTAAGTGGGAGAAGATCCTATTTACCTGCTATGTTATAATCAAAACATAAGCGATCCGTGGTTGGAAGCGCATAATCATGACCATTGTTAATTTTTGAGTAACAACTACATAAAAATCTGTACTAAACACCTTTTCATGGTTAAGCAATTGTGCATTGGTGGTGTTGTAAGATACAAAAATGAGGGTACAATTAAATTAAACTAAGCAGCCATCTTCTTAAACGGAACCCAGATTCTAATGCTCATTTTTTATGCAAAGGAAAAATTCTTTTTGTAGGGTAAGATTTTAAGAAGGCCAAAATGCGACCATTTACTTCACACAATTAGCTATCACACCCATAAGCGACTCAAAGAGCTACGGACGTGTAACTTTCGCAAGAAAACTACACCAGCACCTAACAAACATATCAATCCCACCAGCGCTTGATGGTTGAAATCTTCAGATAACATATCGAATCCACCAGAAGCTGCGACCTCACCCACGATGAGACCACCATTCTTAGCAATGGCCAAAATGCTTGATTTTGATTCCATATTGCATGGTGCAGTGGACAAAATCATGTTGTTGTTTTCAATGGTGCGGTTCTTCACCAAAGAGGCGAAAGGTGACATGCCAAGAATGGGCGAATACCGTTGAAGCCCCTCTTCTTTTTCTATTAACATAATATGTCTAAAATGAGACACGGAAATTGCGAAATTAACTTCCAAACTGACCTGCCAAAGTCGGCTCTTCCGTTGGTCTTCTGGGGTTAAGGAGTCTCAAATCAACAGAAAATAACTGCCCCGAGGTGAAACTTATTACAACATTCTTGTTTGTTATACCCTTGGCAGATAATGTATGGGATAGCCCAGAAATTTTACCAGGAACTGTGAAAATTTTGTGCATTACCAAAGGTATTGAGGTCGCAAAAGATGTACGCAGAGAAATACGTCCATCATCAGTACCAACACTGTTATCATATTCATTCCGAGCTGCACTTCTTTTGGAAGAGAGTGGAGTAAAATCGTACTTCCCAATCAAACCGTCGTACAGGCTTAATACCGAAAGTTCGCTGCGTTTTGCCTGATGAGAAAAGCAATAAGTAATTTTTGGGGATCAGAGTGTTGAATAAGGACTCACCTTTGGATTCCAGTAAGAAACAAAGACGAAATTCTCTAAAACCAAACTGTTGAAAGGGCCAACCGCATTTTCATGGGAAATACGATTGAGCAGCTTTCCAGACACAGAATCAACAATATTGATAAACAATTTCGCATCCGTCAGATCACCATTACTGGAATGCACTTCATAAGCAGTACATAACAATAGAAGGTGAGGATTGAGGTATTTTACTAGAACATTGTTGTCTCCTGCAATTATGAGATAAGAAAAATGAAATGCTCAATTCATAGTTTTACTTACCCACAGGAATTGTGCGGCTGTGAACAGGATCATTTGAAAGAACAGATGCTACAGCGACAAATTTCTCTTGTTCATCAAACTTGACGTTTGCGGAAACAAATGCTTTATGACACGCAATGTGCCCAGAGGAAACCGAGGTGTCCATCTCGCATGGAATTGAGGTAATCTAATGATCATATGTAAAATGGACCGCTGCAATTTTACAAATTTAAACCACACAATACCTTGTAAACGAGGAGTTCGTTATTGGATGTATCAATTCTGGTCATGTATGAATTAGCCTCCTTCGCTTTAGCTTCAAAACTGTACTCCAAAACATTTCCATTTCCTTCAATGCCGATAATCAACTGAACAGATTGGGATAAGTTATGTTGTGTCGATATAAGTAAAACATCAAACTTACCATATTAATGCCCGATATCTCATTATTTACAACGATCGGGGCTACAGAAGAAAGAGCTCCAATTTTGGAAGCCTTCAACCATGGAGAAACACGAACCATGTGGTGAGAAACGAGATTAGGGGAAGAGAAGGCTACAACACCAGAAATGAGATCTCTTTTGTTGACAACCCACGCAAATATGCCTTCATTCGTGTCAACTACTACAACCGCAGCAACTTCATCATGAGAGCCTCCTGGCACAATTCGGACAGCAGTAACAGTCGTGGAATCAGGGAGGCCATATAATTCAACGGAGTGAACATCGAGATTGCCATCACCAGTAACTGCCAATTGGTATAATTTCAGGTGCAGGTCCCTGAGATGCTTTGGATTCGTTCGCAATTCACTGTCAATCAACAGTACGATAATCATGACAGAAGAATCAAGAAAATGCAAGTTACCTATCATCGAAGTCATATCGTAAACCAAGAAAAGAAGAAGACTGAACAGATCCTGTTGAAAATAAGTTCTTGATCAAGCTTTTGACGTCAAACGTTGGTGTCAACTACAAAGAATCGAAACAATTACATAGAGAAGACAATTATATTCATGATATGAACCTCATTTGAAGAAGGAGATGATTCCAATGGCTTGATAGGAAATGCGTGCTTTATGAGCGATATGCCGTCATCTCTTCCCCACAACAGTTGTGATTGGCTGCTGTCCCAACCGAGTAACTTTCCACTATCTGATGCTAGTGTTACGACTTTTGGGGAAAAAGCAGCAGCAACAATATTGTCATCACCAATAAGTGCAGAAGGAACTACAGCATAAGTCTTTTTCAAACTCAAAAAGGATGAGGTCGTTACTGGTTCACAAAGTACAGTCAAAGTACATTGTTTGCATTCCTTCTCAACTGCGACAACAGCAGTGTCTTTTTCAATATTAAGACGAAGAACTCTACTACGAGACAAGGTTTTCAATGAGATGCTTACTTCCGATTTTTTATTGCTATAATGGATTGGGAGAATTGAATAAATTGAGTGGTCAATGTCAACTTCAACTTCAGTGGTGATATCACGCACAATTTTGGATGAAGGACAAAATTGATGGATTCTCAGTTTCAATCTAGTTGATTCCAATGAACTATCCATCATCATTAATAAGGCATTTCCCTCGGAATCGAAGAACGGAAATGTCGTTGAGGTAGAAGTGATGGTACTCTGTCCCGGCAGTTCTGCCACCACTATTTCATTGCCTTTGGAGTTGACTTCATATAAGGATGAGCAATCAGAGTTTTTGCAAAAGAATGCAAATAAATTTCCATTTTCATGATGACCAGTGGCCATTTCATACAAAGTTGTAGTGTGGTCAACTTGTAAACTACCCAACAGGTCATGCACAACTACTGTTCCATCTGGAGAGAGTTGCGCCTCATAACCGGTAGTGATAACATTCAACATCCCATCTTTACCAAATGAAACAACTAGAGATTGACTGTAAACATACATCTCTCGACGTGGAAGTGGAACCGTCTTCGACCATAACAACACACCATCACCCAGTCTATTTCCGTGCAGAGCTAAGTATCCATTGTGATGGAGCAAAATGGTGTAAACGATTCCATCACGAACCAATACAGAGGATGCATGATGATCATCAAAGGACAAGTTACTTCGCCATTTCAACTTTCCATCGAAGTCGTCGATTAAGTTGAGGCTGGAAGATTGAGACAACGCCAAAACTCCGTTCTTTGTCTGGACAACCTTTTTGAGCAGCCCTACCGCATCGAACACGTGGCTGCTGTGAATTGACGATTGAACTAATGACAAAAATGCCAAAAGAACAAGCAACAATGGAATACAATGGTGTCTCATGGTTTCTAGTGAAGATGAGATTAGTTGCAGTACAAAATTTATGATTATGCATTCCAGATTGGTTTTGACTGGTATTATTATAAGGAATACTATCCCCTAAAATGAAGTACACAAAAAGTCACAATATCATGGCGTTTTTGAAACTTGACTGTTTTTGAAAACTTCGAGATTCACAGAAGTTGAACATTTCACCCAGCCACAAACAGCCTGAAGCCAATGGTTGTGGTGGGTGATATTACGATTCGCCCGGCAAATTAACTATCATTTATTTAACTACCGCTGATTGTATAAGATGGAGTTCCGTGAAGCAGATCAAGTAAGAGCAATGGAGGGATTGGTTGTGGCTTGCAAAGGTTGACTCAAATTTTTAACTTAATAGACCGAGAAGGCTTACCAAAAGCAGGATGCCATCTTCGTTGGACGCAAGCGCGTTCTTGGCCGCAAGGGTGCCAAGAAGGTGAGTTGGTGAGTTTGGGTTGTTGTCTCAGGTTCATTTTTCAATACTCAGGGCATGAGATACTACAAGAGTATCGGTCTTGGCTTCAAGACCCCAAAGACCGCCATTGAAGGCAACTACGTCGATAAGAAGTGCCCATTCACTGGCAATGTTTCCATTCGTGGTAGAATCTTGAAGGCTATGGTCATCTCCAACAAGATGAAGAGAACCCTTGTTGTTCGCCGTGATTACTTGCAATATTTCCCAAAGTACAGACGTTTCGCCAAGAAGCACAAGAACATGTCTGTCCATTGCTCCCCAGCCTTCAAGAATGTCGAAGAAGGTGATATTGTTACCATCGGCCAATGCAGACCTTTGGCCAAGACTGTTCGCTTCAACGTCATTGAGCACTTCCCTGCTGTGAACAAGGTACGCTTATAAGTTTTGTTTTACTCTGAAACATAATACAACTATTTTCTAAAATTAGGCTCTTAACGTCAAGAAGATCTTCCGCGTGTTCTAAATGTAAATGTAAACAAAGTCTTACCTAGCGGTTAAGTTAAATTACAATATATACACAACACAGCACTTCATACAACATGTACATGATACCATCCGGTGATTCTACAAATCTTTTGCATCCTCAACGCCAGCTGGGCCAATGGAAAATGTACATTCCGACTCTGGCAAAGTGGGAGAATCATAAATCTGAAAATTGAAGGACACATAAGTGGCCTGAAGTTAACAATCGCTAAGTTGGAACTTACTGTGCATATGCGATTTTCTCCTCTCCCTTTTCTTAGTTTTAATCTAGTAGTCGAAGCATGAGCAATTATATTACCACCTTAGATGAAATATATCAGATCGTGAATAGAAAGACTACAAGAAGACGTTACCTATTGGCTTGGTACTGTCTTTCGCGAAACTCATTCCGTCAGGATTTGCTACCACCTAACCATAAGTTGGTGTGTATGATTTACAAGCGAAAGGTAAAAAATGGTAAAGAGCCAACCTGGTTAGTAATAACGACTGCAATGCCAAACTCTTCGGCTAGACGAGTCAACTGACGCAAGAATTGAGCGAGATGCATTTGCCTTGATTTAACGATATCCGATGAATCAATAAGATCAATGCCAATCATTCACTAACCGTTCTGAGAGTTCTCCACGACCAGAGTAATCGGTGCGATATAAAGCTGTCGCAGAATCAACTACGAGTAGAGCGTAGCGACTGTCACTCATTAGAGCTGCTGCATCTGCCAACAGCTCCAACTGTTGCTCCGAGTTGTGAGCGCGAGCGCAAATTATGTTGTCCAGAACTTCTTCTGGATTCATTTGGAACCGTTCGGCAATTGCAACCAATTTTTGAGGCCGAAAGGTACCTGCATAGAAAGAATGAAAAAGCAAAATATCAAAACCCACACTCAAAATCTCCATGTTGACCCAACCTTCCGTATCGACATAGATAACGCGTCCCTCTGCCCCACCTTGATCTAAAGGCCTTTGAGCTGTCACACAAAGAGTGTGGCAAAGCTGAGTTTTTCCCGTGCGAAATTCTCCAAATATTTCGGTAATTGAGCCCGTTTCAATACCTCCTCCCAAAAGTGTGTCTAACTCATTGGAGCCTATTGGTATGATCATTATTGCCAATCCTAATTCTTTTTCATTCAAGGCTCACCAGTTGACAACATTATCAAATCTTTCATGCATTCTAGCTTGTTTGTTGCAGTTTGGAATCCAACAGATACTAATTGGTGCGATTTGATAATCTCTCTCAGCTTCTGCCCCTTCTGCTCCGAAATTCCTTTAACTTCAACCAACTTTCTCATTGTGGCATGAGCAATCTGAATCATAAAGATTGGGTTATTGATTGTAAGCTCAAAGGGTGACGCATTAGTACGCATAGCAGTTCCTCACCGATTCGATGGTGTGGAAACCCCCAGCTTTCAATTTGCTGATATCGGTTTTCGCAACGCCGTATTGCTCAAGTTCTTCAATTCTTCTGAAGCTGACAGTTTGCATGTCCTGCTGCCCTTCTTGAGCAACGCCTTCATATTCCTCTTCATACTGATTCATCTTATCACAAATATTCAGAATTGGTGACTATATTAATAATTGCATTGTAGTAGATACGAGAATTTTGCAAATTGAATTTTCCTCTGCGTCCCAGCTTTGGAATAACAGAATTGGAGCCTTCACATGTTTGAAGCAAAATTAGTTTTCTTTGGGTGGCCTATTGTAAATAGAACACCACGCACTTTTCTGTTTCTATTGTATGCATAGACAATTCATTATCCGCTTATTCATCAGAATTTATAAAATGAAGATTTACCTTGTTTCATTGGTGATAGGCTTGTTGTGGGTTTACCGAGAGTGGTCTTGGAGCTCCTGGGATCACCAGCGACAAATAGAAATAAATGACTTGCGCGACCAAATTGTTTCGTTGAAACTTCAAAATAAGGTAGAAATCGAGTCATTTCAAATATTGTTTGAGTCACTGCATGGCGATGATAAATCTATACTACAGCAATGTAACACCACTTCTATTCTCAGCAATCTTTACTCGAAGACAATCATTGGTGATTCCACCGGTAAGAACCAAATATTGTCATCCAGCGATTCTTTTTCTGTACTTAGTTTGAGAATGTTGTTGACTGTTGCAATATTTTTAATATGTTTGTGGTATGAATTGGACGGAATATATGGAGTGGCTGACGCTGGAAATATTAATAATGACGAGACGTTTAACAAAGAATTGGACAGTCAAATTAGATCTTTTCTCACCAGACATCACCCGTTACTTACTTGTGCCTATTTTATCTTCTGGTATTTGATTAGTTGGATTGGATGGATAGGTCTTCTAGATTATTCATTTATTATTTACCACTTGATGACTTCATTTTTTGGTTTGATTGCAGCGACTTTGATCGTTTTTGGAGGTTTGAACATTCGACAGATATGGAAATACTTACCAAAATCTATTGATGATTTCAAGAAGCGATTGTCCGACTTTGAGTGGTGGAGTTGGTTTTTGTCCAGAGTATGTGGATTTCATGATATCAAATCAGCTACTACATCAATTGGTTGGATTGTTTGCGTAATTTGGGTATACTGGCCTTATCGTTATTTTTATTTCTATGTCGAAGTTTGTTGTGGATCCAAGGACCAAGTTTACTCGTTCATAATTAGCAATATGGCACAGTTGTCAATATTGGTATGCATTTGTTATTATTTTTATGCAATGCTTCTAATACTGCCATCATTGAATGAGTTAAATGCTCATCCTCAGGAGCAACCTACATTTGTCGGTCGATGTGTAATGGCTTTGCTTTTGAAGTATCTCCGGCCGTTACTGCTTTACGGAATGAACGAACAAAAAATTGGGATTCTGGTTTTTGTGTCTGTCATTAATTCACTGTTTAATTTCCTCCGATTGTTATATTTCTTACTCACTGCGAATTTGACTGTATATGCTTGGCTTGTGGCGTGGATGTTTTTCCACGTTCATATTATGTTATCGTTACTGGGTCTGCTAGTTATCAATGTGCTGATGCAAGAGATGAAGGTGGAAGTTTTGTGCAAGGGATCGTTTACCTCTCGATATGTAAATAATCTAACACCAGATGATAATAGAGATATTGCTGCTGCGGAATTCGAAGCGTCGGAACTGTTTGATTCGTATCTTGCCAAATCGGCTGTTTATGCGTTATTTATGGATGTTCCTACTCCAGAATCATCTGAGAATGAAAGCGACACGGACTTGTCCACCAACAAAGTTTACAAAGCATTTCAAGTATTTTTGCAGTTAGACTTTTTGAGTGAAAAGACTCGTCCTGAGAACGATGATACTCCCAGTAAGGGAAATTCTTAGTTGATTGACTGCTAGGGATGTACGTAATGTTTGATGTTGCCTTATAAATATCACAATGAATCTTTTAATTAACAACACATTCACATTTACCAAATTAGAGATGCAACAATAGATACCGCCATATTTTCTACAATCCAATTGAAAGTTGCCATATTGTACAATTGTTGTTTTCGCTATAATACAAATAAGGTTTACAGGATAGTCAGTTAATAATAATCTGTGTCATCACCAATAACAATTGATGTCTTTTGAAGTGCAGCTTTCATTTCCTTTGCTCTTTCAAGCTGTTTTGAAACATCATTTGCACCGTGACCTTCAATTGTCCTCAAAGCTTCATGTGTATTCGATGTATAACCAGGTCTATCATTTCCAAGGCTGAAATGCGCCCTACGCTGATCCTCAATGGTGCTTTTCATGTCTGCTTTTTTTGACTGAGCATATTTGTAAGCCTCCAGTGGAAGAGACCCATATCCTCGATTGTAATCACTCTGATATTCAATCTTTTCGTCGCCAAAATTAAAATTGTGCTTTCTCAATGTTGCAGTCATTTCTTGAACTTCTCCTTTTAATTTCGAAAAATTATTTTCATTTCCTCTGTACTTCATTGCATCATGTGCAACAGATTCATATTGAACTCGCTCGTTGCCGAAATGGATTGACGATTTCTTAACTGCTTCTTTGAGGTCACTATTCATTGCCACTCGACCAGCTCCACGAAATGTGTCAGCAACAGCCATAGACTCGTGATTGACTGAGAGATACTTCGGCCTTTCGTCCCCAAGACTAAAATTTGTTGTAGTTAATTCTGCTTTCATCGCTCTGATTCTCTCGCTTTGAGCCGCCCTTTCTTCGGCTGACGTTGAGCCAGAACATTTCAATTGATTTTCCATAGTATCGGAGATATAGGACACCTACAAAAGTATTTTTTGAAATCACCTTGTTCTAAAATAGTACTGTTGGCGCACCTTATCATTTCCAAAGCTTATTGAAGTTTTCGTGTTGGAAATTTTTCTATCTTTAAGACCTTCCACCATAGCATTTCGATCATAACTACCCTTCAGTTGATTGGCAACTTCTTCCAAAGAAGATCGAGTCGTTGTTTGCCATCTTTTGCTTGGTGAACCTTCACGTTGCTTGCTATTGTGATAATAAGAAGAAGTGGGCATTTTGTCGTAAAGAGAGCTCTCCCAATGTGAACCCGTAAAAGTATAATATTGTTCTAGTCAAGTCTTATTTCACCGTTAGCATTACGGTAAGACGGCCTCTGAATTGACGAAACGGTTCAACTGGACATTTCCTTATAGAAGCATTAATTAACCAATTCATTAATATTGATTCAAATTCAACTTGCCGGCGCTCGTGTGGGCGCGCGCCCGCCGCAGCCACGCCAGCAAACAATTTTATTATAGGTTCGACCTTTTTCGATTGCTGTCTCTAAGATCTTTGCAGCATGGAAGTGAGTTTTTTCTACTGACTTGATTTTCTCTCTTATCTGGATGCCTCTTTCAGTCACTGATACCAATCCCAAGAATTCGTGGTGCAGATGCAAAAGATACTTACATTGGTCAGACTGTGCGGATAGTTTGCAATGTTGCGAATTGTGAATCATATGGTGCTAATGTTGTAAAAGTTCGTTCAGTTGATAATGTGGAACTGTTAGTAAGTCTCCCAGCAGGTGAATCATTTTCTAGGTATGGATTGAACCACTTGCACGAAATATTATTATTACTTGCTTTCCTGTATAGCACCTTCGCTCAGCTGCAGGGTAAAATCACCGACCATCATGAAATCAATGTACAGCATGTTTTGCCCATCTCAACTATGGATGTAGAAGTATATAACAAGGCCATGGATTTGGCAAGTGGGCAATACGCACAAATTTTCAATAGTAATACATATTAATCAAATACGCTTATACCGAAAGTATATTACTATGAAGTACAAGAAATCTAATGTAGCACATTACAATTGATATCAGGTGCTACTTTCTACTGCACCCATGGAAACAGCTCAAAATCAATACGCTCGTCATCGTTAAGAAGAAATACAATCACTACCCTTACTCTTCCGCCGATCTTTCGCTTTCGATGATTCGGTTGTAGTGGGAGTGTTACTGGCGGATTTTGTAGCGTCATTGTCAGCAGGAGACTCTTGCGGTTTCTGTCGGACCAGTGACGAACGTACAGCACTTCGAAAACTGCTCATTCTGGACGATTGAGATGATCTAATTTCTTCATCCAGGCACTGTTGCATCGTCTAATCATAAACACGATTTGTTCTGCATATTATCAAAACAATTGACACAACTAACCTCTGTCCTAACTTTTTCGTAGTTTTTCCTGGGTATTTTTATTTGAGATATGTACACAAACAATTCATCACATCTAATATCTTCTGGTAAATGCAGAAGAAAAGGGGAAATTTGTTCTACACTATACGTTGACAATCTACAGACACAAGAGATATTTCAAAAAATAGCTTCTGTAAGATAATGGAGAACTTACATTGGAGCATACATCTTCAAGATTCCCAGCCCAACACATAACAAAAACACTTCTCCTTCACATAAATAGTTGTCCCAGACTTGTGCAGCCACCTCCAACGGTAGAGCCTAAAATGATAGTGTTAATCGGACATTGTTATAAAGAGCGGCATCATTCAAACCTTGGTAAAAAGTGATAAATACCAATCCATCAAAAACATTTCAGATGTAACTCCTTCCCGATTCATATGGTTAAACAAAAGCGGTAAAAACTAGTTCAAAATACAAAATATTAATACGAACAATAATAATTGCACAATTCGTACCTTTTTGAAATAGTAGTCAAAGCATTTGACGTAGCCATCAATAGCATGCTTCTTAAATCCATAAAAGTCAGAATACAGGCGATTTGACAACAAATTTGCGAGTGATTTGAATGCTTCGTATTCATCCATATACAAAAGCAAAGTGGCAACCAAAAAACTCATTCCCTAACGACAAATGTGTTCATCGAGGATAATACCAAACGTTGTCGTACGCAGTACCTGAACATAGCCAATATTGGGCCGATACAATGCGTAGCAGAGTAAGACTCTCTCTAAACCTGTATGCATAGCACCACCATCATGGAAGAATGCCAGCGTAGGAAAAGTTCTCGGGAGATCCCATTGAATAAGCGAAACAGCCTTGAACACTTTTTCCAACTGAGATGGAAACATCAGATATGAGTGACCTTGATTTAAACTTAAATACCTGTTCATTAGTATGTGCTTCATCTGGGGTAATTGGTTTCGAATCTGCAAAAATAATAACTATTAGTCAGAATTCGGGTTTAGTAATCAATCAACCTACTTTTCGTTTCAGGTAACAGACCTGCTTGAACTAAAAAATGATTCGAATGTTTCGTTCTATGAGGTGGAGTCATCAACGACGGTGATGCCAACCCTGGTACTAGAGAATTGTGTTTTGACGAATTGGGGGAGGTTTCTTCGCAATCCTTCAGAGTGTCGTATTGAGGACGGTCTGGTATCGCACGCGAAGGACTCATATCAATATGAAACGGCAGCGGAGAGTCCAAATCATTATTTACAGTATTGGCAGATACTGACAGTGGAGTTCCAGGTGGCTCAAGATCAACTGTAAGTGCTTTTCCTTCATTTCCTTGGTCATGTAGCTGTGGTACTACATCTTGTTCAGTAGCTGGTAGGGGAGTGCTAGGATTGGAAATCGGTATATCATCACTTCTACCATGGGCTATGATGTCGTGCGATTCAGGCTTATAGCCATGTTGTCCAAAGAGTTGTCGCTGAATCATGCTTAGAGTTGCTTGATCCAAACTGCCTTCTCGTTCGTTTTCAAACCACGCCTCTTCAGTAACATCGATGGCGTCCGGTGGAATTGCTGGTATAGGGATGTCGGCACTGAACGTTCGATATTGATTGTCAGCATCTTGCTGGTCGGAAAATGAACCTTTCAAAACGTACGAAGAGTGAATAGAAGTTTCAAATATTTTTTCGTTTCGACGACTGGAAAAACAAGAAATTAAGCAATTTACAAAGCAAGTAGATGGTCGTTACCTTGATGCAGTCATCACATTTTCGCGAAATAGAACCTGCACTTTATGATTCAAGTCTTCAAATAATGCTTCAGTCACCTATAATATAATCAATCAGATTATTGGCATTTAGGTAACTAATCATTTGAATTACAACAGTACTTTACCTGCAATTCATTTCCAACCAACAATGGCCAAACCTTTCCACGGATATTGGGAGGGATACCTTTCGAGCATAGATCTTTAACCTTCGGAGTCGACCCTAATTGATCCCAATATGTCAGCATTTCATTCCATAAACGAGTTTTTTCAGTGAACTCTTTTTGTCGTCGTATTGCATTTTGCTGTCTCGCAAGATCATCTCTAACTCTTTGGCGGATCGCAGCTCGTTCGGCTGCCAATCGCCTCCGGCCATTGGATGTATTATTTTGGCCATTGAAAGCGAGGCCAACAGTACCACTTCCACCACCAACACCACTACCGTTTGGTATCATGTTGTGCTCGAGAATTCGGTGGAAGATCGTTGGTAAGGAGGAGTATTGGTCCGCCCTCTTGATATCCTATCGCTGATAGCCCACTGCTTCTTGAAGCCTTTTCTTCAAGAATGGGTCATTAAAGGTTCTCTCTGATGAAGCTTGTGTCACAATTCGAATTTTCAATATTGATAATATTTTGTATAGATTTTGTAGAGCAGCAGCAGCGGCGCAGCCAGCAGGCGGTGGCCGCATAGCACTAGAGGCGGCTGGCAGAGTATACCATATATGGTATAGGAGCGGCGCTCCTATATGCACAGGCCGCAGCAGCAGCGAGGGATCATCACCAGGTGATGTCCGCCCGTCAGCTGTGCTTGTCAGCTGTGCTGTGGCGCAGCCAGCTAGCAAAATGACTATGGTATTGTGTAGATGGTATTTAATTAATTTGCTTGTTGGTTCTGAGTTCGGCTTCCCAGTTCTGCTGTTTTATTATTAGTTTTATTGTTAGAGTTGTATTCGCCAATCTATAATCAAACATCCCAAGAATACAAACAACCTTGCTTGTTTAGTGAGATGCAAAGTAAACTGGACCAAAATTGTATTATCCGGCCCGGTTCGACATGTTTAGTTGGAAACTGTTTTCACGGAACTCCATGGTGTGAAAAAATCATGGAATATTTGCTCATTTCAACATTAAGAAGGCAAAATTTTCACCGCATCCATCTCTTATTGTTGGACAAGCGGGTTGATAGTATTATCACCAGCAATATCGAAGGGCATGAAAAGTTAGTAATTGTCAAGTCAGTGGAGGAACTGGTTCGTTCGCTGTCCAGAGACAATTTTGACAAAGATTGTTCTATCGCGATTTTCATATACTCAATGAGTGAGTTGATTCTACGAACATCATTGAAAAATGCCGCGAGCTCGTTTCAGCAATTGATAGCTCTCACAATGAATCCAACACATTGTGTTAACCTTTATACCTTCATCAATAGTTCTCTCCATGATTTACCCACCATATCATATTTGGCATCAATGGTTGATGCGGTAGTAACCGTT
>JACCEA012499238.1_pt1 | contig 15392 bp, 10 predicted proteins | sample 7449851 | NCBI WGS metagenome assembly JACCEA01 (sample SAMN15323453, study PRJNA562643) | freshwater metagenome | isolation source: river surface water | place: USA:Blue River Watershed | collected 2017-08-18 | reverse complement strand
GAGGCATCACTATCACCTTCCAATGAGCCATTATTTCAATTTAATAGTCTTGAAAACGCTGTTAATTCTCCGATTGATGTACATCCCATGAAATACAGTCAAGAAAATAGTGACGATGATATCGAATATGCTGATCTCAATGCAATGTTGGAACAACAAACAAGGGTTGATCCTATTTCATTGCATGGCCATGGCCATGATCATTCACCTCAAGTTGATAGAGCGAAGCACTATACGGTTGCAGTCTCGGCAATAACAGGAGAAGGGATGGATGAATTCTATGAAACGCTCCAATCTGCATTGAATCTCTATCTCGAACCAATCACTGTTTTCATTCCATTTCACAAAGATGAAGGCATGATAGCTCAAATTCATCAACAAGGAGAAGTTGATCATCTGGAATATAGCAATGAAGGAACTCTTTTAACTTGTAAGGTACCAGATTCCTTACGGAAACGATTGTCTGCATTTGAAATTGATGGTGTTGTGGATAATAAACGATAAAATGCAATGCAATACGTAGCTATTTAGCTTTTATTTATGTTTATGCTTAAGTTATTAATGATTCAACACATCCATTTATTAAATCCTAATAATTTGCACATTTTGTGAGGGAAAGTTATCACAACAAACACTGAGGTACAGCAAATGTTCTTGAGATGCAAGTTCTTGAGAACTATATTAAACCTATATGAATTTCGTGACTGATTTTACGGTATTATCCTCTTGAATACAATTATATAATGTTTTGTGAAATAAGTAAGACCATAACATACACTATTCCCTTCTGACAAACAGCAAAACAAACGATCGGCAAATTTACCCCTATATATGGTAATGGTGTATCTCATTTTGATCTGTTAAGTTATGATTTTACTTTTTTCTTATTATTATGCTAAAATGAGTCGTTACTATTCTGCAAATTATTTATTTTATTATCTTTGTTCTGAGCAAAGATACTAGAATCCACATAAAAACTACTAGAAAAAATACAACAATATATTGTCGTTTGCAAATAAAATGAGACTCGACCCTTGAAAAACTTACGTTTTGCGGTAAAATGAACACTTTTTCTATGACCTAGGAAATAAACAATATAATTGTTTTCTATGTATTAGGGAAGTTCATTGGAGGTTTTAAACGCGTTTTTTGACCAAAGTTTTGGAGAATTGAAAATAAAATTCTACCCCTAAATTTTACACCAAGAAATTATGAAGCATAGCAAATTACAAATCAATAGGAAAAGTTTTATCTATGAATTTTATCGAATTAACAAATTACTACGTTGCTCAGTTTATCTAAATCTGGTATAGAACTTTCTTTCGACGTACACAAACGATTATATCGATGCTGCAGAGCTAACTTACACAAAGGGAGCAAAGTTTCAACTTTTTTGCCGCGAAGGTCCAAGAATGGGGCACCTCCCGTTGAAGCAATATGATGAATGGTTTCGCTTATTTCCAAAGTATAATTCTCAGGATTAATCAAAATCAGGCCCCTATCAAAATATTTCTGATGGCAATTTGAACACAGACATAACATATTTGCAAATGAATCCCAATCATCGAGCCCAACGGACAGTAGAAACTCTAACAGCTCCGTTTCATCCATACATTGATTGAACTCGTTAATTTCTACGATATGTGCAACTTCGATATTCGTAGTGGTACCTTGATATCCACAAAATTTGCACGTGCAACCTTCCACTTTTTTAAGCCTATCGCTCATCAATATGTTTCTTCTAACTGGCGATGCCGTGCTATTACCAGAATTGTTGGAATTAGAACTCCTTAAAGAACTGTTGTGACCACCACTTCCAACAGAACCTAGCTCTTCTTCACTTCCTTCAATCCTTTTAGCTTCTAATCCAATGGTTAATTTGCTACAGGGAAGCTTTACATGACTAGGACGTTTGCCTTCTACAGTGGTTGGAACATTAAAAACGAATAATTCAATATCATCCACTTCAAATATTCTTTGCACGCAGGTAACTAGTGTTTCTTCGGTATCAATAGCCTTTCGTTCCGAGATATCTTTAGCGCCTTTTTCAAGGTAATACATGCGAAATAATTCTCCATTTAGTTCCTCATCAAATCTATTCAATATTTCGGTTTTCAGGCTCATGAATGTAGATGTGCTATTTAGCAAAAACTGCTTATGGGTGCATTTATCAAAATGACCAATTTGAACTTAATAAAAAAATGAGTACAAAAGTGAGAGATTATTTACTGTGAAATATTAGAAAACATACCCGGGAGCACATCCATAGACAAAGTGGTTTTGGAATTTCGTTGGTGAATTAGTTTTGCGAATGGATTATCAGACCCTTAAAAATTGGCACAGTGAAAGTAAATTCTTTTCGCAGTACGTCATACATTTGGGAATCAATCCTTACCTGCTTGTGGGAAAGCTTTCACCAAAGCAATTTTCTCCTCACGTGCAAGTTTAATCTGCTCAGCCCAGGTATCTCTTTCCTTCTCAGTTGTAGCACGGAGCAACTTGGAGTTGTACTCCTGTATCTGCTCGTTCAAATTTTTGATTTCCTCTATATCGAATGATGACATCATAGTGAATGTTTTATGTTTTGTGAGTAAGGAAATATGAGGGACTGTTTTGGGCGGCACTTTTGTTTGCAATATTAATGATATCACTATGTATTAGGCTGTATGTAACCAGTTTTTGGAATTTTGAATGAAACGCCGCGTTGGATGTGTAAGTTGTATAAATACTACTTTAATTTGATAAAAATTCATCTTGGCGGAAATCCTTTCTCTTTTGTCTCTTAAATCTGCCATGGACCACCAAGTTGTTGATGAGGATGTCAGTGATGAGAGTCAGGTTCATTTTCTCAGGATGTAGGTGATATAGTCATCACCAATGCAGATACTATCAAGTATTTTTGTAATGATCCTAAAAAGGTTCGAGAGATTGAGGATTTTCCAGAAAAGTCAAAGCGTCGCTCAGGGATTCGAAGATAGCTAAGATAGCATCGATTCTACGCAAATGAAGTGCTAACCGTTACAAAAGTATGGTATCACTCAATGACCGCTTCTCAAAAGTAAGCTGAAGTTTAACATCAAACGAATGAAGAACTTTCTAAGCGGCCATCAAACATTAACCGCGGAAGGAATGAACTCAGAAAGCTACATACGGTGTTGCGAACTATAGCATCGCTGAACGAATGCTTGCATAACCTCAACAACGATTCCGGGCTCAGTAACATTTGTGAACGAAGTTGCTAACCATACGTGAAAGTGATTGGTTACAAAATAGAGATCTTGAAGAAATTTTGAATGAAAGAGCTCGTCGATTCTATGCTTCGAATGATAATATCTCTGATAATGGTAAGCTGCGTGAGCGCTGTGTGTTAGTTACAGTGGATCGTACAACAACGGGGCCAACTGTAGTATCGGGATCACCGAATGTCCCTAAGTTTTCATGTGAAGAATCATTAGAAGAACTTAGTGAATTGGTTGGAACTGCAGGGTTAATTGTTGCCGGTTGTGTGGTACAACGTTTGCCACATCCCAATAGTCATTCCTATATCGGTTCTGGCAAAATAGAAGAATTGGCAGAAATCATCAAAACTTCTGCACATGATGGATTAGTCAGTACAACTGGCGATGAAGCTGGCGAAGAAACAGAAGTAAGGAGGCGACGAGGGATTGTTGAAATTGAAGGTGGAATCACTGTGGTTGTTGTTGATGATGATCTCAGTCCGAAACAACAGCGTGCACTCGAAGATGGACTACAAAGTTACGGTGTGTCTGAGAATGTAAAAGTACTCGATCGAACAGCAATAATCTTAGAAATCTTTGCACAACACGCACAAAGTAAAGAAGGACAAATGCAAGTCGAATTAGCAATGCTACAATATCGTCTTATGGTGGTTATCTTAGATTAACATATTAAGGCATCGATTTAGGGCAATAGTACTGGGCAGCAAATAGTTGCAAGCCTTTTTTCAGATATTCTGGATTCTCGTTCTTACTTTCCTCACGTCCAGAATGCATGTAACAATCAAAATCCGTGATCAAGAGGATATTTCGTTTGCAGACGGTTCTAACACTGCCACCGTGGAGATCGAGTTGAGAAATGCTTATGGTCCAGGCTTTTTGAAGGAAGGGGGACTGGGGGTCACTAGTGAGATTCTTTCAACTGGTGATTATGAATATCACCTCGCCAATCCACCCAATCTGCAAGTTCAAGGTAAGCGATTTAATTCTTTGATATCATTCATTGATGATTGAATTGACCACAAGCAGGTAACGTCTCAATGATGTATGATGTACTGCGAAAGAATGATTTATTTGTGTCCTTTGCTTTGTTCCTTCTCTTTCTTACTGTCTAGGAACATCAATTTTACAGCAATATACTTTTCCAACTGAAGTGAGCAAGAGTTTATTTCCAAAGGACGGATTAGGATCTATTGTGCTTCAACGAAAAGAGTTAGTGAAGAGTATTTTGGGAAAAGTTGCTAAAGATGATGATCGAGCTGTATACATTCGGGCCCCTATGGGTTGTGGTAAGACGACTCTGCTGCACTTAGTAGGGAAAGAGCTGCTATTAAGAAGTGATCAAGCGGAGAAGCTGAAGGTTTTCCACATTGAAAACGCAGCGGAAATTTCTGTAGAAATCAAAGCGCAATTGAAATCGTTGTCGAACAGCTGCAAGGAAGGAGAAAAAATATACCTGTTAGTTGATGAAGTACATCACAGTCCTAAGGGTTCAGCTGGTGTGTGGACTTACGTGATAAAGAATTCGCGCAATATTAAAACGATTGCATTTGGAATTCCAGAAGATGGGTTGAGTCCAAGATTTTACATTAAAATGTTTGGAGCGGATGTCTTCTTGTCTGAATCGGATTTGGACCAAGAAACAATATCATCATTTCTTACATTAGGTAAACCCACCCATCCAACTATCACAGTGGATAATGTCAGAGCAATGTATAAGCATGTCTTATCGTACACTGGTGGTCATGTCTTCCCACTTTTAAAAATGATGGAGTACTTACTAACTACGCCTAACGATGATATCAATAACTTCAACGATACTCATTTTTCGAAGATTCTTGGCGGAAAAGAATTTATTGAGTCAGAATCGTGCAAAGAAATAATTCAACGAGTTTACAGTTTTTCATCAGAAGTTATTCGAACTGTAGATAATATTATGACAACCTCACAAGTGACCGCAGCTGCTGAAAGTATTTTGAATTACCATGGTTGGTGGAATCAGAAAACAAATTGGTTAATATCAGATTTCATGATGTTTTGTTTGTTCCAAAAGATCTCAAAGAAACCGCTTCCAGAAGATCTCACATTGGACGACATTATCGCAATAGGATTACAAACTGCCCGACCTTGTCATTTCTTTCAGGAAGATCCAAATGTAGAAGGAGATATTCCGCATTACGAGATTTCATTTGGACATTTCTTTGGATGGAATTTATGTAAATATGAACGCTTATATGTTTCTCCTCGCCACAAACATAATTCGGAATCGATAAACTACTACATCAATGGAAAGTACAACACCTTCATTGAGCTTATCCTAGACAGTGCCCATGTGACGCGTCATTTCAATAAATTTGAAGGTGGTGCTTATAATAAATCTAATTATGTCATTCTTGATCTTAAAGCCGATGGTACTGGAGCTAATGATGTGGCTAAATATCCTGCAGGGAAACAAGATCGCTTTTATACATTTTTTCTACAGAGTAATGCATTGTACAAAGGAGAGAAATTGATACATCAGGGAGTGTCGAAATTCTTACGAAATAATCCTGCTGCATCAACGATTTCCAAAGTTCTAGTCCCATCCCCGAAAGTAGATAGTCAAAAACGAAGCTTCGGAACATTTGTACGAGTAGCTAGCAGACTATTCAAGTAGGAGTTTATTAAGATCTATCAGAATTTCAATTATGAATTTTTATGATATTATGATTTATCTTTTCCAATATAAAAAAAGATTCCTTACGAAAATGATTGTCTGCATTTGAAATTGATGGTGTTGTGGATAATAAACGATAAATTGCAATGCAATACGTAGTTATTTCGCTTTTATTTATGTTTATGCTTAAGTTATTAATGATTCAACACATCCATTTATTAAATCCTAATAATTTGCACATTTTTTGTAAGGGAAAGTTATCACAACTAACACTGATGTACAGCAAATGATCTTGAGATGCAAGTTCTTGAGAACTATATTAAACCTATATGAATGCCTTAACGTTGGATTAACACTGACTGATGGTGGCTTTCTCATGAGATACAACGATATTATCCTCTTGAACGCAATTATATAATGTTTTGTGAAATTATTGAGACTATAATAACATACACTATTCCCCTATGATTTCTACAGCAAAACAAACTATCACTGTAAAATTAGTTACAAAGATATGCAAGGGTAGAAAGAGAATAAAACTATGGTACAATATAAAAACACACTGAAACACTGACCAACCTTAATAGGACACTATTACAAACTCCTAAATAACCCTTGGACAATAATACAATGACGACCGGCTATTATGACAAGGTTCTGCGACCACATGACTCATCAGGGGAAAAAGAGACGAAGGTCCAGTCAGAATAAGAGAGTGACGGGAGAGAATATGTTACAATAACTCATGAAATGTCTGGCTCAAGTTGCACACTTGAATAAAATTCGTGGCTGTCATACGCTTGACTCAAAGTAGACGAAGAAGATGCCAATAGACTAGTTTCAAAAGACACTAAGGAGAGAATAACAAACATTCATGGGAGAGAGTTAGCACGATAGAAAGACAGTAGAACGGAAAATACATCGACCAAACAGCTGAACAGGTGATATATATGATAGTGGTCGTTCAAACAAACTTTTATCACCATAACACAATGCTCAGTCAACTAATGACATACTGTGGCATTGTTCAAATGAGGATCGGTGGATACATGACCAACAAGAACATTTCAACACAAAAATGCATAATACACAATACAATACGTAGATAAATCCATTACAAAGCTATCAAAACACTCAGCATATTATCAGCTCTGTTCAGAACACGCAACTAGTTTAACTTTCACAATGACAGACAGAAAAACACAGAGATAGTGACAGCGAGACTAGTAACATGACCTTCAGTGGAGGTTCATAGGTAAACACACAATGTAGTAGCATCTAATATAAAAGTAGTGAATAGCGGACGCTCTTTTCAATGAACTCGATATATGTATTCACGCACTTGTACAGTTATACACATTGACTAACACACAAAACATGAACAACGAGATAGATGCGTTTAATCTATACTGGTATTCTACACCAAGGGAAAACAATGAATAAAAATCAACGTTTAATAATTTATTAGAGTAGTATCCACAACAACAGCGCCTGTACAACAGTGTGATCGACAGGCAGATGTTGTCCAACTTTCCTTCACCTTACACAAAATTGAAAGCTCGCACGATTGTCCATGATAAAATACAACATGACAAAAACATTTCAACAGAACTATTTGCATATATTGAAAACATGCATGCATCGATAATACAATAAGGGAAAGACACACACTTACCACTTTCAATTATACAACACCTTGATGAATATAATGCTCTTTCCAAACTCGATTATCCAATGAAGGAAAGGATTGTCTACGTAATCGAGAATTTACAACCATTTTATTAGTTTCATCTTCCATTAGGATATCTTGGATAATCCTACCCGATTCAGTGCCATGATTTGCTTTGTGGCTACCATTGCGATGGTGATTACCTTGATTGGGATTAGCAAACTTCATTTTTTTAGCGCGAATTAATTGCTTTGTGCGAGAAGATGAGGTAGACATTTCAATGTAAGAACCTAAACCCAATGTGCGTCCCGGAATAATCTCAGACATCGAAACAGTTCGTTGAATATTAATGGAATTATTTTGCTTCGATCGCTTTTGTTTAGCTTTTTTCGATTTTGCATCATCATCACAAAATATATCCACAACATCATCATCAGAGTCATACCAAACTTTCTTGGAGGTAAACACTTTGTCGACAATCTTTGGGTCGCGTTCCCAACGATCTTCACGACTGTTCAAAAAAGAGCCACGTTTGTTGCTTCTTGTATTGACGGCAGCTGCCGCAGCTGCAGCAGGTAACTTCAATTTAGCGATTTCATCTTCTTCCTGATTTTTCTTGGTCAAATATTTCTTTTTCAAACCTGTTAAGAATTGAGCTCGACTTTTACGCATATGGAAACGACCAACTTCTGATGCTTGCGCAATGACTGCACGAGCAATAGCAGCTTGTAATTGAATGCCAACACTTGGTTCAGTTCGAATCAATTTGGAAATTTCTGTTTTTGGCAATGTATAGATGGTACTTGGTTGAACGGTGCGAACCGTGGCATCATGAGGACAATTAGACATAAACGCAATGTGACCGACAAAATCACCAGGTGATACATCTCCCAACAAAACAAATCCAGCTTCTAAAAAGTCGGCTTCTTGCAATTTGCTAAATGACTTTGGCCATTCTTCTGTGTCCGCTTGCTTACTTCTTCCAAACCATTTCAAGAAGAATGGAACCGACGAAGATGTGGTAGATACTGTCGCACTGGAGATTTTACTACTGTCACCATTGCCGACAAATCCGTTACTTGGCACCGCAATTCCAGCATTTTTATCGTCATCCACATCGAGGCTATGACGATTTGGGCTAGACTGACCAAGAATTTGAGTGGAATTTAAGACCACAACAGCGGTAGGATCTGCCCCCAACCTCTGTTCTTGGTGATCAAGATCAAAAGAATTCGATGCAGTTTCATCTTTTGGTTTCTTTGTCTTTGACTTTTTGTCAGCTTTCTCTTTCTTGATCTTCGTTTCGGCGTTTCCATCGCCTTTCTCCTTTTTCTCTTTCTTTTCTTTTTTGTCTTTCTTCTCTTTCTTCTTCTTTTTTTCATCTATCGCGATGTCCTTATCTGAAACCTTCTCTTTGTCTTTCTTTTTACTCTTTTTGGAATCTTTGGATTTCTTTTCTTCTTTCACATTTCCTATTGTTTCATTCTTCTTCAATTTGCGAAATGGATTTTCTTGATATTTAATGGATGGAACACGATTATCATCATCAATTGGTGATGGCATTAATCCAAAGGACCAATCTGCAAGAATATCCAATGATTCCTGTTCTTTCTGCTCATGAGACTTTACTTGGGGATCAATCAAATGACGCAAATGCAATCGCTTTCTATGTAATTTCTTTTCATCGTCATCCATTTCATCTCTATCATTATATATACCAAACTCTTCATCATGTAAACTTGGTACATGAAATTCCTTCAATATATCAAGTGAATCCACTTTGAATGCACGAGCTAATCCACTGACTAAGAAGATCAGATCATCTGCATTTTCACCTTCTTTGATAACTACTCGACCCTCTTCATAGTATGACGGAACCAACAGACGATAGATATAGATTGCTACACTACGATTTTGAATATGACTAAAAATAGGAATTTTATTTAATTTCTTTTCATACAATGTCTCTAATGTCTTGACACGTAATACTGGTGGGAAACAATTGGTAATACCATCAACATCAAATGATGATTGTTCAGCATATCGTCTATCAAAATGATTGACAATCTTCTTTGCTAATTTCTCTGGACATTTCTTTTCATCTAAATATTCTGAAATTTCATTCACTTTTTCTGCACGTGAACTACCTGAACCCGTTGCGGCATTTAACACTGATGACACATTGGCAATCATATAGCCAAACACGGATGCACCCAATACAACAAGGAAACAACCAAGAATTTGTTCAGAACTTACTGCTTGTGGATGTAAATCACCATAACCAACAGTACTCATAGTAGTAAACGTAAAGTAAATAGCTAAGAGATATTTACGGCGCAGTGATGAGTCTAAGTCAATGGCATCACCATACCAAGGATCGTCTGAAAATGCTGCAGTCAAACCCCACCAGATACAACATGATATATGAACAATAAAGAAAACTTGTGCCAAAAGACCAAACAGTTCAAAGAATACTGGAGAAAGACTCAAATGATCTTCTACTTTATCCAAATATACTCCTAATTTAGCCACACGAAGGATACGTAATAAACGAAACATTCGAACAATTTTCAAAACTTGAGTAATTTGAAGACCACTAAATGTTCTCTCTGTACTGAGAAGATTTAAGAAATCATCAAATGGAATACACGATATAATATCAATCCAAAACCACATCTTCAAATAACTACCAATAATATGGCGATTGGAAACAATCAATGCATCGTGATCTTTACATTCTCCACAAGTACGAAATGATAAAATGATATCAACAAAAAATGCTAATGAAATATACAAATTGACAGTATTGCTTTGAGAGAAAGCATGTTCTTGAAAGGCAATTTCAACAGGAATGACCATTACCGAATAGATAATCAAAGCGGCAATAAAGAAATCCCAAATTAGCTTCATCTTTCCTTCTGGATGAATCAGCCATGCTTGTTTTAATTGCCAATCATGCCAATCAACTACTCTTTGGCGACCGTGATGATGCGCCGCAACATTGTCTTGTTCAGGATCGAGTACACGCAACATTTTGGACGTAGTGTGTTCTGGTGCGAGATCGACTTTGAATACACTAGAAAAGGGATTTATTAGATCACCATTATAATACAACAATTTGCGAACTTTAACGTCACGATTGATGTCTTTGTGATGACCAAACATGAAGTGATGTTCGTGGGTATGATTATCCTGTTTCCCTAACATTCGCTGCAACTGTTTCTTATTTGAAACATCGATACTGGCATCACTCATCACAGATTCTAGCTTTCTTGCACTTGATTTTGAACGCACGACATGTATCAAATTTTCATAACGTTGCTTGAGAGCAACTTCCATCTTTTGACTGGTGCGGAAATGATCTTCCATCGCTTGTCTAACATCCGTATGGCTGATAAAGAGCAATTGTGTATATTTGATAGCACGATATGTTACTAAAGCTACTGCGTTGACATAAAATTCTGCATCACCAAACATATCCCCTTCTGTAACATAACCACTGACGACATCTGATTTGCCGTCAAAAGTATCAATGCGGATACAACCTTCTTTAACAAAGACGATATCATTGCAAATATCACCCTCCGCAAAAATAACATCACCAACTTTAGCTTGACATGGTCGTGAATGGATAATCAGTTGAACAACGAATGAATGCTCGAGATTTTTAAAAATGGCGATACGGCTAATGTCCCCTTCATAGATTTGGTACACTAGATCTTTCAGCAAAAATGGAGGTAAATCCTCAAAAACGCCTTGTTCTTGATAAGATGATTTCTTTTGAAGGTAATAAGAATAGGCACTCTAAAGTATGATTATGCAATGATTAGTATGTGATTCGAATAAACTTGCAGCGTGCAACCTTACCTTTGCCTTATCTCTTACTTCGATAGATACACCAACTTCTGATAGGAAAAGTTTAAGTTCATACATTTTTTTATTAAACGCTTGTTCTTGAGGATTTCGTTTATCAATGGCTGCAGCCACTCGCGCGACCAAAGCGCCAAAGACAACACCACCCACGATCATGGTAGCAATGGCATAGACTCGCTCGAGCTCATTCGTGGCATAGATATCACCATACCCAATAGTTAACATAGTCACCACAATATAGTACAATGAAGCTACATATCTAGCTCCCTTCGGCCGACTGACGTAGTCAAACGATTGTACCCAAGTTGTCTCCTGAATCCCAACCGCATCTTCCATCGAGATATAATGCCAAAAGCATGCAAAAACGTGGGCTATGAAGAAGATTTGTACGATTACACCCAATAGACTTAGTAATGTTGGATTGATATGAAGCTTCTCCATGTGCCGATTTGACTTCGTCATATTGTACAATTTCACGATTCTCACTAACCTCAATGCACGTATCAATCGTAATGCACCGAAATATTGCACCCCAAAATGTTCTAACATATCAGCGATTCCATCAAATGGTACAGTAGCGAGAATATCTACCCACAACCATGTTGCAAAATAGTGACGAATAATTTGTTTGCGGCTGAATACCCATTTCTCAGTTTGTTGATCGAGATACGAAGAGTTCGCTTGGATAAGGATGTCCATTCCGAACATAGCAGAGATAAAGTTATCAAATGCGTTCTCTCTAGAATTTGGAGTGACGTCGAAACCAACACGATAGGGAATAACAATAATTGAGTAGAGAAGGAGCAAGGACAATAATAGATCCCAAACAGTGCGGAATCTGCCATTTGGATCGAAGATGATCGTTTTACGAGGCTATTCAGAGAAGGCACCGAAACATGAGAAAAAAGATAACACGATAAAAATAATTTAACATACCACTTCATGTTGAACCGAGTGAACAAAAGTACCCGGTTCTCTTTCAGGCTTTTTCAAATGATAACGATACGACTCTACAATACTTGTCACTCCCACCCAGAAGCTGTGGAGTTTCATCTCTTCCTTATTGAGCCTCACCATAGTGTCATCAACTCTTTCGCCACTATCGTCAACATCTACTTCTAGTGGTTCATCCACTTTCGCACTTGACCGTGCTATTCGATCGATAAGAACAGCGTTGCGCTTTAAAGCGAAAAATAAGGGTAATGATTGATTCATCGTGAGCGCACTTACTTGCATGATGGAACTGAGACGCAACGCCCAACCAAAATCAATTTATGGGAGAGATAGGCAAAAGCGTCGGAAATTTTTATAACAAGAATAGTAGGCGTGTCGAATAACAAAACCAAAAGTTCATTCAGAACTTTTCAGCGATGATGTCATAAATTCAGAAATCCACTCTATTTCCAAGGATTATCTAGGAAAACAATGGCGGTTTGTCCCACCGTTTCTTCGTCCGATTGGCGTTGGTACCTAACTACTTAATTAACGGCCAACATATGCTTCATTAACAATTAATTGCTGATGAATTGATGGGATCGTGTAGTATTCCCACGAGATTCATTGTGGAGTTCCGCACATTCCAACACAACAGCAACAGAGTTCTTCTTAATCTTATTGAACAGCAAGTAGCTCACAATCGCTGGTTTGCCAACGTACCATAAACTACAGTTGTACTCTTCCTGCATCTGCCTGGCAGATAGTGAAGAAGTAATTGGTCATAATGGTAAATAACTTTGCGATACAAAAGTATTTGTTTCATTTTATTATATATCCCATATTTTGGCAGAGAAATGCGGTCTTGCTGGCCAAGAGCAGACAAGCAAAGAGCATTAGCGGTAACAATGCGAATCTCACTGAAGCTGTGGACAATGGACAATCACTGGAAGAAACGGTAAAAAGAATCAAGCAAGATCAAAAAAAGTTCATGTATTTTTGGGAAGGAGTAAAGAATGGTGTTAACGCGCATGAATTAAAGAAAAAACATGAACGACAATCAACGAAGTTAGAACATCACCAAGTCTCTATCACGGTATGCTTTTGAACCCCACTTCCCTTGACATACGGTATTTATTTTCTCCCCTTTGTTTCCGCTTCGATTGATTGTAGCAAAAGAAGGCGCAGTGGATCTTCCACCCAGATAATCCGATGAAAATTGGCTGGGATCTCTTTCTAACTTTCTTCGTAATATATTCCGTTATCGTAATTCCATATCGATTGGGTTTTGATGTCGCACCCACATTGAGGGAATCTCGTGTTGATGGATTTATCACTGCACTCTTTGGATTTGACATATTGGTGACCTTGAATACCGCTTTTTTAGACCCAAAAAACGAGAAATACGTCTTTGGACGGAAGTTAATTGCTACAGAATATTTTAAGTATTGGTTTTGGGTTGATCTCTTCGCAACGATTCCTTTTGATATGATTGCAAATACTTTCATTGACCCTGAAAAAGTAACAGCAGTTCGTGGTGTTCGTATTCTACGATTGGGTCGATTGGCGAAACTTTATCGATTGTTACGTAAAACGAATTATATGCAGCGATTGCATCTCAGTCCAGCTGTGGTGAATATGATATTCTTGATGCTGCAAATCTTCTTTATCGCTCATCTATTAGCATGCTGTTGGCATTTTATCGCATTACCCTCAGCTGTGGGATCGTTTCCTACACATTGGATCAAAGAATTCAACTATGACCATACAACTGTGGGCACGAAATACATAGCGTCACTCTATTTTGTAATAGTGACCATGTTGACAGTCGGCTATGGAGATATCCATCCGACAAACCAAATTGAGCGTCTGTTTGCAATTCTTATCATGGTTGTAGGTGGTGTGATATTTGGTGCGTTAGTTGCGAAAGTGACAGGAATCATAGATAAACGCAATCCACAACAACAAGCATTCAATGCAAAAATGAAAGAATTAAAAATGTTCTTAGCAGATACTGGATTACCTTTAGAAATTAGAAATCGAGCCAAAGTAAGTTCTTGCAAAATTGCTTTGTTGATTCACCCCCTCACGGTGCATATGTGTATTTACAGATGGCTTACGCATATTATCTCTCCAAGAAATCATCATTTAGTGAAATGGATATCATCGAGAAACTTCCAACATATATCGTAACTGATCTAGTTATGGAAATGTATGCCGGTGATATCGATAAGATAAAACTCTTTAAGGAGGCTGAGCCTGCATTCATTGTTAGTTTATTGCCACTATGTCGTCCGTTTGAAGCTCAACCAGAGGAAGTCGTTTTCAAAGAAGGAGACATTTGTAATGAGATCGTCTTTATAAAACAAGGAACTGTGCGTATCTTATCTAACAATGGTAAGAAGGACATTCTTGCTGGTGTGATAACGGAAGGAGGTATGTTCGGTGATTCGGAGTATTATCGCAATACCACATCTATTGCAACCTATAGTGCTTCAAAGTATTGTCAATTTCTTTCAATTGGTCATGCAACATTGTCAAATATTCTTGAAAATCATTATTCAACTAGTCAGAGTTTTAATCGTTTTGTGAAAGATCGTTATTTTGCCTTGATGTCAGTGATTAGAAGTCGGTCTGATGCAGAGGTAGATCCGCGATTATATGCAACCCTTGGAAAAGATAGTGCCCTGAATGGGATGAGTTTTACAAACGGAGGGAGTGGAAAATTTCAAGGATTTTCTTCACCGACAAAGATGCTTCAACGGAAATTTTCTCATTTCGATGATTCTTCAGTTTGGAATCATACTATGCCAACATACGGTCGGGAACGTTCAAATGCTCGCAGTAGGTCCGACACTTTATTCCTTTCAACCAATGCTTCAAAGAGGCAATCATATGCAACAAAAAGATCGATTTGTGTTGATGGTCTAGTGTGTGATTTGACAACAAGTATGCATCATTTGGATATTGATCCAACTGAAGCTGCGTTTAGTTTAACGGGATCTACTATTCGCGTTGTAATTGT
>JACCEA010174359.1_pt1 | contig 15393 bp, 11 predicted proteins | sample 7449851 | NCBI WGS metagenome assembly JACCEA01 (sample SAMN15323453, study PRJNA562643) | freshwater metagenome | isolation source: river surface water | place: USA:Blue River Watershed | collected 2017-08-18 | reverse complement strand
GCGGCGATGACATGACCGTACGGAGTCCCGTCAGGCGCACTGACGCTCGGCGCAGCGGCGGCACGCAGCAGTTCAATCGTTTTGTCGCCGATGCCACGAGGAGGCACGTTGAGGATGCGCTCATACGAGATGCGGTCGGTGTCGCTGCGCAGCACGCGGAGCCAGGCCAGCGCATCTTTCACCTCACGGCGCTGGTAGAAGCGTGTGCCGCCGATCAGCTGGTACGGAACACTTGAGCGCAACAGTGCCTCTTCAATCGCTCGCGACTGTGCGTTGGTGCGGTACAAGATGGCAATTTCGTTCAGGCTGACCGGAGCTGGCGCATCCGCGCGCCGACCGGTTACGGCAGCCGAGGCCTCTTCAATGCGGCGCACGATCCACCCCGCCTCATCTTCAGGGTCAAACGCGCCGTAGACGGTGATCTGGTCACCGCCCTCGAGCTCGGTCCAGAGCTTCTTCTTCTTGCGGCCCTGATTGTTGGAGACGACGCCGTGCGCAGCATCAAGAATGGTCTGCGTTGATCGATAGTTCTGCTCGAGCGGCACCACCTCTGCCGTTGGCCAGTCCCGCTCGAAGTCGAGGATGTTGCGGATGTCTGCGCCACGCCAGCTATAGATGGACTGGTCGTCGTCGCCCACCACGCAGAGATTGCCGTGTTTGGCGGCGAGTTCACGTACCCAGGTGTACTGGATGCGGTTGGTGTCCTGGTACTCGTCAACGTGCAGGTACTCCCACTTCGCGCGGTAGCGATCAGCAACAGCGGGTGCCTCCTGCAGTAGGCGCAGCCCTTCAAGGAGCAGGTCGTCGAAGTCGAGTGCGTCGAGGCGCTTGAGCTCGGCGGCATAGCGGCGGGCAAATCGCGCAACGAGGCGCTCGTGATGGGTGATCGCGCGATCCTCCATTTGGTCGGCGGTCAAACCATCATTCTTGGCCCGACTGATAGCGCCCAGGATCAGGCTCGGCTTCGTCTCCCCCGTCGCTGGAAGGTCGTCCTCTTTCAGGAACCCCTTGATCACCCGCGCCTGGTCATCGGCGTCGTAGATGGTGAAGCCTTTGGGCAGTCCGATCGCTTCGCCGTCGCGGCGCAGCATTCGCGCGCAGAGGCTGTGGAAGGTTCCCATCGCCACGTCGCGTGCCGACTCGCCGATCATCTCGTGGAGTCGATCGCGCATCTCGGCGGCGGCCTTGTTCGTGAAGGTCACCGCGAGAATTTTCCACGGGGCGACGCCCTCGTGTTGGATCAACCAAGCGATACGGTGCGTGATGACCCGCGTCTTTCCTGAACCGGCTCCAGCGAGAACCAGCAGTGGACCGGCAGTCGTAGTTACGGCACGGCGTTGCGCATCGTTCAGAGGAGCAAGGATGCGCTCCTCGATGGCGCTGAGCGCTGCTCCAGAGAGCGGCGGACGTGCTGGGGCGGAACGCTCCGCCGCCGTCGGTTCACCGGTTGGATCGAGGGGGAGGCTCACCCCCATATTCTACCGCCGCCCCCACCCTGGCCGGTTACACCGACTGGGTGGCGGCGATAAAGAGAGGCTAGGCGCGCAGGAAGAGATCGGACTCCATCACCTTCACCCAGGCCGCTCCAAAATCACGCACAAACTTCTCGCCTGCCTGCTCCTGGGCATACACCTCGGCGTAGGAGCGCAGAATCGAGTTTGAGCCAAAGACCAGGTCGACTCGGGTTGCGGTGTGTTGCACCTTGCCCGTTGTCCGATCGCGAAGGTTGTACAACCCACCAGCAAGTGGCTCCCATACGAACCGCATATCCGTCAGCGTGACGAAGAAGTCGGTCGTGAGGCTCCCCTCACTCTGTGTAAAGACACCGTGCTTGGTCCCACCATAGTTGGCACCCATCACGCGCATGCCGCCGAGCAGCACCGTCATCTCAGGGGCGGTCAGCCCCATGAGCTGGGCGCGATCGAGCATCAGCTCTTCAGCGCTCACGTTGTAATCATCCTTCAGCCAATTGCGGAAGGCGTCATGCAGCGGCTCAAGCGGAGCGAAGGAGACGGGGTCCGTCTGCGCTTCAAGCGCGTCGCCGCGCCCTGGAGTGAATGGCAACGCGAGCGCTACGCCTGCAGCCTTCGCTGCGCGCTCCACGCCCACATAGCCGGCCAACACGATCGTGTCGGCGATGCTTGCACCGGCCTCTTTGGCGAGCGGCTCCAGGATTGAGAGGGTATGCGCAAGTCGACCAGGCTCGTTCCCCTGCCAATCGCGCTGGGGGGCGAGGCGGATACGCGCACCGTTTGCACCACCACGCTTGTCTGAACCGCGGAAGGTACGTGCCGAGTCCCAGGCAACCGTCACCAGATCCTGCGTGGAGAGGCTTGTGGATGCAATGCGCTCCTTCAGCGCAGCAACGTCGTAGTTCTTTGCGCCGCTTGGCACTGGATCCTGCCAGATCAATTCTTCAACAGGCACATCCGGCCCGTAGTAGCGCTGTTTCGGTCCAAGGTCTCGATGCGTCAACTTGAACCACGCGCGCGCAAAGACATCCTCAAAGTACGCCTGGTCCTTATGGAAACGCTCAGAGATCGCACGATAGGCAGGGTCTTTGATCATTGCCATGTCGGCGTCCGTCATCATCGGGTTGTGCCGGATTGACGAATCTTCTACATCGGTTGGGCGTGCATCGTCGCTGATCGCAATCGGCTCGTACTGCCATGCGCCAGCTGGTGACTTCTTGAGCTCCCACTCGTGATTGAAGAGCATCTCGAAGTACCCGTTGTCCCACTTGGTTGGATTCGCAGTCCATGCACCTTCGATTCCGCTCGTCACGGTATCGCGGCCAATGCTGCGCGTGGTGTGATTCATCCAGCCGAGACCCTGCTCAACGATCTCTGCCGACTCTGGGGCTGGCCCAAGTCGCTTCGCATCGCCATTGCCGTGTGCCTTACCAACGGTATGGCCGCCCGCAGTCAGTGCGACCGTCTCTTCATCGTTCATGGCCATGCGCGCAAACGTTTCGCGGATGTGGGCTGCCGTCCGGAGTGGATCCGGCTGGCCGTTGACGCCTTCTGGGTTTACGTAGATCAAGCCCATCTGCACTGCTGCGAGTGGGTTCTGCATGGTTGATGCATCGGCAAGATCACCATAGCGGGCATCGCTCGGGGCGAGCCACTCGGTCTCTGGGCCCCAGTTGATCTCCTCTTCCGGGTGCCAGATGTCGGCGCGGCCAAACGAGAAACCAAATGTCTTGAGGCCCATGGACTCGTAGGCAATGTTCCCGGCGAGGATCATCAGGTCAGCCCAGCTCACCCGATTCCCGTACTTGCGCTTAATTGGCCAAAGGAGTCGTCGTGCCTTATCGAGGTTTGCGTTGTCGGGGAACGAGTTGAGTGGGGCAAAGCGCTGGCTTCCGTTGCCTGCGCCGCCACGCCCGTCAGCAATGCGATACGTGCCCGCGGAGTGCCACGCCATGCGGATCATGAGTCCGCCGTAATGACCCCAATCGGCTGGCCACCAGGCCTGGCTCTCCGTCATCAGCGCATGAAGATCGCGTTTCAGGGCTGGAATGTCGAGCTGCTCCAACTCCTTGCGGTAATCAAAGTCTGGGCCAAGCGGGTTCGTCTTCGTGTCATGCTGGGCCAAGATCCCAAGGTTCAGCGCCTTCGGCCACCACGTAGCGTTTCCACTCGCAGCTTCCGTATTGGCTCCGTGAGGAACCGGGCACTTCCCTGGCTCTTGCATCGTCATAACCCTCCAACTACTCCGCTTGGCCGATTACCTACCGAAGTCGCTGATTAGAAGTCCATCTCCCCGCCGTGGCTGTGACCACCTGGGGCTGCGGACTCCTTCTTCTCAGGGATGTCGCTGACGACCGCCTCTGTCGTGAGCACCATTGCGGCAACCGATGCGGCGTTCTGCAGGGCAGAGCGCGTCACCTTTGCGGCGTCGACGATCCCCTTCTCGAACATGTCAACCATCGTGTCGGTCGACGCGTCGAATCCGGTTCCCTTCTTCGCCTTCAAGATTGCCTCGATCACGACGTCGCCACGGGCGCCGGCGTTCTCTGCGATCTGACGGGCTGGAGCTTCGAGGGCGCGGCGGACGATGTCCACCCCGACCTGCTCGTCGCCCTCAAGCTTGATCTTGTCGAGTGCGCCACGCGACTGAAGCAGCGTGGTACCACCGCCGGCGACGATCCCCTCTTCCACGGCCGCGCGGGTCGTCGAGAGTGCATCCTCGATGCGGTGCTTCTTCTCCTTGAGCTCGACCTCGGTGGCAGCGCCAACCTTGATCACCGCGACGCCGCCCGAAAGCTTGGCGAGGCGCTCCTGGAGCTTCTCCTTGTCGTAGTCCGACGTGGTCTCCTCGACCTGCGCCTTGATCTGCGCCATGCGCGCCTTGATCTCGGCTGGCTTCCCCGCGCCATCAACGATGGTCGAGTTGTCCTTGGTGGAGACGACGCGTCGTGCGGTGCCGAGATCCTCGGCCGTGACGCTATCGAGCTTGCGGCCGACCTCTTCCGAGATCACCGTTCCGCCGGTCAGCACCGCGATGTCGCGGAGCATCTCCTTGCGTCGGTCGCCGAAGCCTGGAGCCTTCACCGCAAGCACCTGTACGGTGCCGCGGATCTTGTTCACCACCAACGTGGCGAGTGCCTCGCCGTCCACATCCTCAGCGATGATCAGGAGTGGTCGACCGGTGCCGACCGCCTTCTCGAGCGCTGGGAGTGCATCGGCAACAGCCGAAATCTTCTTGTCGGTAATGAGGATCGCTGGGTTGTCGAGCTGTGCCTCCATGCGATCCGAGTTCGTCACGAAGTAGGCCGAGATGTAGCCGCGGTCGAACTGCATCCCCTCGGTGTACTCCTTGTCGAGTCCGAGAGACTGCCCCTCTTCCACGGTGATCACGCCATCCTTGCCAACCTTCTCCATCACTTCGGCGATCAACTCGCCGACGCTTGGATCTGCGGCAGAGATCGAGGCGACGGCAGCAATCTGCTCGCGCGTATCAACCTTGCGGGACTGCGCCTTGATCTCAGCAACAACAGCGGCGACCGCCTTGTCGAGGCCGCGCTTGATCACCATTGGGTTTGCACCAGCGGCAACGTTGCGGAGACCCTCGGTCACGAGCGCCTGGCCGAGCACAACGGCGGTCGTGGTGCCGTCACCGGCCACATCGTCCGTCTTCGTTGCGACTTCCTTCAGGAGCTGCGCGCCCATGTTCTCGAAGTGATCTTCGAGCTCGATGTCGCGTGCAATGGTCACACCGTCGTTGGTGATGGTTGGTGCGCCGAACTTCTTGTCGAGCACCACGTTGCGACCCTTCGGGCCGATTGTGACCTTGACCGTGTCGGCGAGCTTGTCGATGCCGCGCTTAAGCGCTCGTCGTGCCGCCTCGTCGAATACCACCTGCTTTGCCATTGGGTCTCTCCTTCTCTACTTGGGTTGGATTGCTTCGGTAGGTCGTTGGTCAGTCGACGACGGCCAAGATGTCCTTGGCGCCCACGATGAGGAACTCATCGCCATCGATCTTGAACTCGGTGCCGGCGTACTTGGCGTGCAGGACTCGATCGCCCACTTTCACGTCAATCGCTTCGCGCTTCCCGTCATCAAGGATTCGGCCTGGTCCAACAGCGACGACCTCGCCCTCCTGTGGCTTCTCCTGCGCCGTGTCGGGCAGGATGATGCCGCTGGCGGTCTTCTCATCGCGCGGGACTGGCTTGACGACCACGCGGTCGCCGAGGGGTCGAAGTGCTGCCTTCTTGGCCATTGGTAGAACCTCCTTGTGGGCGGGATCGCCGCCCCTGCACCTTGTGCCTACGCGTCCGAGGCACCTGTGGCGATGTTAGCACTCTAAGGCTTAGAGTGCCAACTCCAAGCGTGGCGGGAGCGTGGCGTCGCGGGGGAAGATGCGGTCGTAGTTCTCGGCAATCGTGCGAGCCAGCGGCTCGACCGCCTCGCCGCGACGCTCCGCGATCCAGGCAAGGGTGAGGGCAACATTCGCCGGCTCGTTGCGGCGGGGGTCTGGGGCTCCTGGCATGGTGAGCCATGGCGCATCGGTCTCGGTCAGCAGCCGTTCGCGGGGGATGAGGCGCACCCACTCCCCTGTCGCGGACTCCTCCGGACGGAAGGCGAGCCCAGAGATAGAGACGGCTCCACCGAGCGCGAGTGCCTCCTCGATATAGGCGGCGCTCCCTGAAGCGCTGTGCAGGATGAATGGGACTCGACCACCGAAGGCCTTCGCACCACCTGGAGCGCCGATCGCCGAGCCCTTGATCGTTGCGAGAAGCTGACGCTGTGCCTCGTCACCATCACCGAACGAGCGGCAGTGCAAGATCAGCGGCTTCCCGAGTGCCGCAGCAACCTCGATATGTGCCTCCAGGTTTTCAATCTGCGCGGCAAGCGGCGCGAAGTCACGCTTCGTGTCGATTCCCGTCTCGCCAATAGCGGCAACTCGACGGTCGGTTGCCCGCTGCAGCAGCGCGGCTCGCCCCGGTGCATCGGTGACGGCGGTGTAGGGATGAATGCCAATGGCAAGATCGGCCCATGGGAGATCTGGCGCGATGCGGAACGCGCCATCAGAGCTTTCGATGCCGTACGACGGAATAAGAAGTCGAACCATCCCTGCGTCGCGTGCGCGCTGCGCAACCTGCTGGTAGTCGTCGTTGAAGCGATCGGCCTGCAGGTGCCCGTGAGCGTCAGTCAGCAGCGGCATCGAGCGCATCAGCCTCTAGTCGCGGGAAGAGTGGCTCTGGTGCGCCGAGTGGCCCAGCCGCGCCGAGTGCCCCCCACGCGCCGATCTCGTCGAGCGACGGACCGCTGTGCCCGTTTGCGTCGTACGGCCAGGTGCGACCGAGCAGTGTCCAAATCTTTGCGGAGATTGATGGCATCGCGGGCGCTGCATAGAGCGAGATGAGGCGACATGCCTCAAGAAGGTCGCCAAGTACGCCACGGAGCTTCTCCTCTGCGGCGGCATCACCAAGCTTTGCCGCCTTCGCGAGCTCCCACGGCTTTTCGGTATCGACGAACTTGTTTGCCATACCGACGAACCCCCAGAGCGCGCCGAGCCACTCATGCAGTGCGTTGCGCTCAAACGCTGCGATCGCCTCGCGTCGCGTCTCTTCCCAGGCGGCGCCGAGGGGCGATGCGTCGACAGGTCGCGGGAGTGGCGCAGCGGTGAAGGCGCGGCTCGCCAGCGTCGTGGCGCGGTTCACCAGATTTCCAAAGTCATTGGCAAGTTCTGAGTTGTACCGGCGAATGATGGAGTCCCAGCTCACATCGCCGTCGCGATCAAACGGCACCTCGCGCAGTGCAACGAAGCGTGCACCATCGGCACCAAGTGCAGCAACGGCATCGTCTGGGTCAAGGAAGTTCCCCCGGCTCTTACTCATGCGCTCGCCGCTGGAGAGGAGCCATCCGTGCACCCAGATCTTCTTCGGTGCCTCAAGTCCGGCGCTCCAGAGCATCGCTGGCCAGAAGACGGAGTGGAATCGATTGATGTCCTTGCCGATGATGTGCAGATCAGCCGGCCACCACGGAGCACCAGCAGCATCTGCCGGGAAGCCTGCGCCGGTGAGGTAGTTGATCAGCGCGTCGTACCAGACGTAGATAGTCCCCGCCTTCGGATCACCCTCACCCGTTGCGGTCAGCGCGCTGCTGCCGTCTTCATGAATGGGGAATGGGATTCCCCACGATGCCCCTTCACGGCTAATCGAGAAATCTTCCAGCCCCTGCCGAACGAATCCGAGCATCTCGTTGCGACGGTATTCGGGCTGCACGGGCGATGGATCCTGCGTTAACCAAGCCTCGAGGCGCTCCTGGTAGGCGCTGAGCTTGAAGAACCAGTTTCGCTCGGTAAGCCACTGCAGCGGGATTCCTGGATGGTTCGGGCAGACCGTCTTGTCGCCCTCTTTGACGACATCGTCGGCGTTGCGGAACCCTTCATTGGGGCAGTACCAGCCCTCGTAGCTGCCGACGTAGATGTCGCCTGCGGCAAACGAACGTCGAACCATCTCCTGTGCGGCGAGGGTGTGGTCGGCGTCGGTGGTGCGAATAAATCGATCGGGGCTAATCAGCAGCTTCGCCTCGCTCGCCTGGAAGAGGGCGACCTTCGAATCGACGAAGGCCTTGGGGCTCATCCCCTCCTCTGCGGCGCGGGCGGCGATGTTGACCGAGTACTCGTCGGTACCCGTGAGGAAGCGGACCTCGTCGCCGCGCATGCGGCGCCAGCGGGCGATCGCATCGGCGCCAATCACCTCATAGAGCGTGTGCAGGCCAGGCTTGTTGTTGGCATACGCGATGGCCGTTGTTAGGTAGTACCGCATCGTGGGCGATTGTCGCAGAAGAGCGCGACCCAGCGCGATACGCCCGCAGTATCCGCACGGTGGGAGGGTGCCAGAGCAGGCGTTCGGCTCCTGCGGGTCGCGTGACCCGGGCCGCTGCCGCATCAGGAGGCGCAATGAACAAGGTCATGCTCGCCGGCAGGATCACCAAGCCCGTCGAGTTGAAATCGCTCCCCTCAGGCTCGAAGGTCGCGGTCGGGAGTATCGCAACCCACGACTTCCGTGGCGGCGAGGAGCGAACGGAATTTCATCGGCTCGTCTTCTGGGAGAAGCTCGCTGAGATTGCCGCCGCCCATCTGCAGGCGGGCTCGCTCGTGAGCATCGACGGGCGCCTGAAAACCCACGAGTGGGAGAGCGAAGGGTCACGCCGCTGGATGACCGAGGTGATTGTGAATCGCTTGGAGTTCCTCGGGCCAAAGCCACAGTCGGGTGATCCGGTGGCACAAGGGTCGGAGCCGACGGATCTTGGTGAGGCCGAGTACGGCGAGGAGATCGCGCCCGTTCGCGCCTAGCGCTCGTCGTCGACGCTCTCTGGCGCCGCGTCGTCGTGGGCGAGGTTCCAGAGGCGTCGACGCTCAAGCCCCCACAGCGTTGCGACGCGCCGAATCGCCGCGCTCCGCGACTCACCTGCCGTCACCGCGCGCTCAACGAGATCAAGTGCTGCGGCATAGGGGCCGTCGGGATCATCTGAGCTCGGCGTGATCTCTGCCTCCTGCGCGCCAACAACGATGACGTACTCGCCGCGTGCATCAATCTCCCCTGCGCTCACCGCTGCTGCGAGTTCACCAAGGGTGCCGCGGCGAATCTCTTCATGCAGCTTGGTGAGCTCGCGACAGACGGCACCAGTTCGGTCCTTACCGCACACGCGAGCCAAGTCGCCGAGAGTCGCGGCGACACGCGGCCCCGCCTCATAGATCACGGTGCCGCGCTCATCCGCCGCAATCGCACCAAGGACCTTGGCCCGGTCAGCACCACTGCGCGGAAGGAATCCCTCGAATGACCAGCGTGGACCTGTGACGCTGGCTGCTACAACTGCCGCGAGAAGTGCGGATGCACCTGGGATTGGAATGACGCGGATGCCTGCAGCGACTGCGGCGGCAACGAGCACTCCCCCTGGATCACTGATCAGCGGAGTGCCAGCGTCACTGATGAGCGCGACCGCGGTACCTGCCTGTAGTCGAGTAATGATTGGTGCCACTCGGTCGGCCTCATCAAAGCCTGGAAGGGCCGTCACCTCTGTCTGCACGCCGATGCTGGAAAGCATCGGGCGAGAGACGCGCGTATCTTCGGCAACGATCAGCCCAACTTCGCGCAGCACCGCCGTGGCCCGTGGCGTGAGATCGGCGAGATTGCCGATGGGAGTAGAGACGATATGCAGCGCCCCAGGCGTTGCGCCACCGCCGCGTAGTTCGTCAGTCAAGTTTCGGGCGCCGCCGAGGATAGAGGTAGTCGCTCCCGCTGCTCCGCCCTCCCACCTTGGCAATTGGCGGCATCTGACGCTTGAATTCCGATCGGCGAATCATCTCGCTCACGCGCACGACGAAGTCGCGGTCAAAGCCCTCTGCAATCACATCCTCAACCGGGAGGCGACGATCAACGATGCGGTAGAGCACGCGATCAAGTGTTGGGTAGTCGAAGCCGCCCTCGCCCTCATCGGTCTGACCGGGCCAGAGGTCGGCGCTCGGCGCCTTCTCAATGATCTGCGTCGGCACGCCGAGGTGACGCGAGAGCTCGCGCACCTGCGTCTTGTATAGGTCGCCGATCGGATTGAATGCAGATGCGGCATCGCCATAGATCGTGGAGTAGCCGATGAGGATCTCGCTCTTGTTCCCCGTGCCGATCACCACTCCACGATGAAGGGCTGAGCGGTCATAGAGGGTGGTCATGCGGAGACGTGCCGCCATGTTCCCTCGACGTAGTGGGGTGACGCTCTCACCTGCGGGGAGATTCCCGATGAGCGCAGCAAGCGGGGCCTCAATCGAGATGAGTTCGCTCTGGCAGCCGAGATCGCTCACGATCGCCTCCGCGTCAGCCCTCGAACTGGCTGAAGAGGCAGCGGTTGGCATCAACACCGCCACGAGGCGATCTGCGCCGATCGCTGCCGCGGTCAGGTAGGCAACGAGCGCGGAGTCAATGCCGCCGGAGAGGCCGAGCACCACGCGCTCGGCGCCGGTGCTCGCCACATGCGAGGTGATGAAGGAGCGGCACATGGCCGCGACTATCTCGGGATCAATCGTGAGCTCGTCGTGCGATGCCCTACCGCCCTCGCCGCTCATCGGACTGCCTATGCCTCTTCGAGGCCAGCGCGCGTGGCGATGATGCGATCGAATTCGCGGCGCGTCAGCTCTAGACGCTCGTCACGAAGAAGTGGGAGCGCGCTGCGTGCGCGTGCCACCTCATCTAGGTCGATCTCTGCCAAGAGGAGCGCCTCTTCGAAGAGTGGCGCCTCTGCGATCACAACGCCGTCGGGCCCAATCACGCGCGAACCGCCCCAGAAGATCAGCGACTCATCAACGCCGACCCGATTGGTGAAGGCAACGTAAGAGGTGGTCAGCGCCGCGGTCGCACGAAGCAGGGTGCCCCAGGAGGCTGCAGAGCCAAGCCCTTGATCGGCGTCCACGCTTGCGCCGCGAGCCGGCCCCGCCGCAACGTTGATGAGGAGCTCCGGTCCGTCTTGCGCAAGGATTGCAGGTAGCGTTGGGTGCCAGAAGTCCTCACAGACGCCGATGCCGATGCCGACATCACCCGCCGCTGAGCCCCCAAGGGCCGCTCGCGTTGCACGAATCGCATCACCTGCCGCAAGGAAGCGTCGCTCATCAAAGAGCCCATACGTTGGTAGATAACACTTGCGTGCCACATGGCGCACCTCACCAGCCTCGAGCAGGGCGGCCGCGGCATAGAGTCGATGGTCATCGGTTGATTCAACAAATGAGACGACAGCAGAGGGGCCACCGCTCGTGAGCTTCGCCAGCGACTGGAGGCGCGGATCAGTTCGGCGCATCGCAACTTCTGGCGCGAGGTCTTGCAGTTGGTACCCAGTAAGGCTGAGTTCAGGGAACATCACGAGATCGGCCCCCGCCGCCTTACCTTCAGCGATCTTCACTTCGTGGAGGGCAAGGTTCTGCGCGAGGTCACCAAGTACTGGGGCGATCTGCGCGAGGGCGAGCACTCTGCGTCGCATCAGCCCCTACTTTTGCAAATCCCACGTGTGGATTGACCACGCGTAGAGCGGGCTCTGTACATCGGCTTCTCGCGTCGCCCAAGTGAAGCGGTTCCGCAGCAAGGCGTATGAGGGCTCACCCCACAGCAGCAGGTACGGTCGCTCGCTGCGCCGCAGCGACTGAATCGTGGCGTAGATGCTGGCGCGAGAGCTAATGCTTCCGGCCGAGACTCCTTGGGCGAGCAGCTGATCAACGCGGGAGCTTGACCAGCAGACAAAGTTTTTCCCCGCTGGCGCCTCTTCCGTTGGGCAGGCGCTCGAGGAGAAAATGTCTGAGTCATCGGGGTCTAAGCTCCACTGCCACGCGCCGAGATACAGATCAAAGTCATTCGGGTAGCGCAGTCGTGGTGCGATATCGGTAGTAAATGGCAGCTCTGCGACCGTGAGAGCAATGCCGCACTCTGCAACCTGATCAACAATCAGCTGAGCGGCACGGGTACGCGTTACCTGACCCTCGCGAACGATGATGTCTGCCTCTAGCCGCGTGCCAGCGCGAGTGAAGACACCATCCTCGCCTGCCTCCCATCCATCAGCGATGAGCGCGGCCCGTGCGCCAGCAACATCGCGCGTGGTTTCGGCGGCAGCTGGATTCTCCGCCGCCCACGAGGTGGGTGCCACAGTGCTCGAGATCTTGATTCCCGTTTCGTCGGTGGCGCCAGTGATGATCGCCGGCAGGTCAACGCACGAGGCGAGAGCGCGGCGAGTGACGCTACTGGCGAAGAGTCGACCTTCGCGCGTATTGAAGGCAAGGTAGTTGTACCCGCGAAGCGATGCGACGTGGAGCAGCGTGGCGTCGCCGTTCACACTCAGCCCAGCAACATCCGCGGCTCGAAGGTCAGGAGCCCAATCAATTGAGCCGCCTTGAAAAGCCTTCACGACAGCGGATGCTGACGAGAAGACGGTCAAGTTCATACCGGACATTGGTGGCTGACCGAGGGCAAATTCCTTGAAGGCGGCCAGCTGCAGATAGCTCCCAGGCACGCGCTCAACAAACTCGTAGGGCCCCGCGCCAACGGGCGAGCTCTGCACATCAAGGAGTGGGAAGGCGGCGGCTAGCTGGCTCTCAGTAGGTGCAAGGAGGAGCCCCTCGAGCGCAGCGAGTCGCGCGTAGAGCGCGCGTGCGTACTGTTCGTCGTCGCGGTTCCCTGTCGGCTCACCTGCACTGTTGAGTTGCGGGAAGCCGCGCGGGTCGGGCAGATCAAGGCCGGCGTCGGCGAGCGTGCGCTCAAGCTCGGTAACGCGCGATGCGTAGGTGCAATTTGTGCCACCCGAGGCAGCACACCCACCGCCGTCGATGTCGGCGGCAATGTTCTCGCGCGTGAGTGAAACGGCATTGCGATCTGCCGATGCAACCTTCTCCTGCAGTCGGGTTAGCGATGCGGTGAGGGTCGCCTTCGGGAGGATCGGGATAGTGAGCCCACGCGTCTGCCAAGGCGCCCATGGGGACTTCAGGGTGAAGGTGAGCGCACCGTCTGCCCCCGACTCGACAGAGACCAGGTGATTCGCCACCACGGCGCAGATGTCGCTGACGAGCGGACAGCGCGCGGAGGCTGCGAGTTCATACGTGAACTTCACATCATCGGCAGTCAGCGGCGACCCGTCGTGGAAGGTGAGCCCTGAACGCAAGACAACGCGCCACTTTTTCCCGCCGGCCGCACTCAATGCGTCGCCATCGGCGAGCACTGGTGAAGGCGCGAAGTTGGCGTTAGCGCGGTAGAGGCCAGCGTGGACCATGGAGCCGACGAGGGCGGAGGCGTCGTCTGTATAGGCGAGCGCTAACCCGGCAGGCTCACCCACAATCCCCGCGCGAATCGTGCGCGCAGAGAAGACGCTGCAACCAGAGAGCAGGGTTGCCGACAGGAGAGCTGCCGCAAGGATCGCTAGGCTCCGATGCATCAGCATCTCCCCTCATCACTCTCTCGTGGATCGGCGGGTGCCGATCTCCCCACAGGATAGGGGGTCGCCCTGCACTTTTGTGGCGAGGCGCGCCGCCCGCACGAATCCCCTATACGGCGAGGGCTGCGTAGGCGCGCTCCACGAGGCCACACTCTGTTTGAAAGTCCAAAAGGGCAATCGCCTCTTCCATCGGCACCCAGCGCACCTCGTCAAACTCTTTATCCCACAGATCGAATGATCCGCCGATGGCCTCCATTAAGTAGTAGTGCACCGTTTTGTCGATGCGCTCCCCACCGCGGGTAAACGAGTAATGAATGGCATCAAAGTACGAGAGGATCTGCACCTCAAGGCCGGTCTCTTCGCGCACTTCACGCAGGGCCGTTTGCTCTTGCGTTTCGCCCTCTTCAGGGGTCCCCTTCGGCAGCGACCAGACAAAGCCATCACGCTCTCGGCGACGGCGCCCAATCACGATCTCGGGTCGCCCACCGACACCTCGAATGACGAGGCCTCCAGCCGACATTGCGCTGCGGCGTGTCGCTCCCATGTGCTGCTCCCTTACCTAACCGGTGGGCGGGCGGCCAGGGCCGCACCCGCAATTGAACCGATGGTAGCCTCCGCAGCGGCGGCGCGCTGCTCAGGCGCAGAGCGCTACCCTAGCCGCACGCTTGGTGACGCAGTAGCACCACACACGAACAAGGGAGGGCCTGTGGGAGACCATTTTGCGGCGCGACGCTCGCTCGGCGCGGGCCTTCCCGATCGCATTGCCCTCGAGCTCCTCCCGCAACCTGCAACCCCCTGGGATCAACTCCCGCTCGTACTGAAGATCCTTATGGAAGGGGCCGCCCGACGCTCAGGTGACGGCTTCGTGCAACCCGAAGACCTCCACGCCTATCTCGCATGGAAACCTGGCGCTGCCGCCTCGGCGACAGGCGATGAGCGCGAGGTCCCCTTCTCCCCTGCCCGCGTCGTGCTGCAGGACTTCACCGGCGTGCCCGCCGTCGTTGACCTTGCCGCGCTCCGCAACGCCGCAACGGAACTCGGCATTGATCCGCATCGCATCAATCCGCAGGTTCCCGCCGACCTGGTGATTGACCACTCGGTGCAAATTGATCGGTGGGCGACGCCCGAGGCACTCGAGCAGAACGTGGCGAAAGAGTACGAGCGCAACACCGAGCGCTACCAGCTGCTGCGCTGGGCGCAGGGTGCCTTCGATAAGTTCCGTGTCGTTCCGCCTGGCGCTGGCATCGTGCACCAGGTCAACCTAGAGAACCTCGCCACCGTTGTCCGCGTCGAAGAGGTGGACGGCGCACCACTCGCCTTCCCCGACAGCTGCGTCGGCACCGACTCGCACACCACCATGATCTCGGGGCTCGGCGTGCTCGGGTTCGGCGTGGGCGGCATTGAGGCCGAGGCGGTGCTGCTCGGCGAACCACTCTTCTCGCCCATCCCAACCATCGTGGGGCTGCGACTCACGGGGCGCCTCCCGGCGGGAACTACCGCAACCGATCTCGTGCTGACTGTCACGGAGCGACTGCGTGCGCATGGCGTTGTGGGTGCCTACGTTGAAGCGTTCGGCGACGGGCTCGCCACGATCTCCCTCGCCGATCGTGCAACGATCGCCAACATGTCGCCAGAGTTCGGCGCAACCACCACCCTCTTCCCAATCGACGAGATCACCCTCGACTACCTAAAAACAACTGGTCGCAGTGACGAGAGCATCGCCCTCGTTGAGACGTACGCCAAGGCACAGGGCCTCTGGCGCACCCCTGGTGCTGAACCGCTCTACGACGCAATCGTGCACATCGAGCTCGGTGAGGTGGTTCCGTCGCTCGCTGGTCCGCGACGTCCACAGGACCGCGTCCCCCTACCGAACCTCGGCGAGAGCTTCGCCGCCGCCTACCCCGATCGCGCCGGCGCGGCTGCCCATCTCGCCACTGCAACTTCAGCGAACGGCACCTACGAGCTGCACGATGGCGCAGTG
>JACCEA010080838.1_pt1 | contig 15393 bp, 13 predicted proteins | sample 7449851 | NCBI WGS metagenome assembly JACCEA01 (sample SAMN15323453, study PRJNA562643) | freshwater metagenome | isolation source: river surface water | place: USA:Blue River Watershed | collected 2017-08-18 | reverse complement strand
GCGGCGCAACGATGCGGCCATGCCCGAGCCCATGGCCCCCAAACCAATCAATCCGACTGTGCTCATGTTCGTGCTCTCAATCCAGTGTGATCTTGGCGTAGGCCGCCACTTTTTTCCATTGCGCCATATCGGCTTGCATGAAGCTGGCCAGACCCTGCGCATTGGCCCAAGCAGGCTCAGCACCGGCTTTGAGCATGGCGGCTTTCACTTCGGGCTGGCTGGCCACGCGCTCCAGGGCTTGCTCCAGCTTTTGGGCGATGGGCGCAGGCAGGCCCGCAGGCGCTGCCACACCAAACCAAGCAAACACCTGGTAACCCTTCATGCCCGCCTCTTCCATGGTGGGCACACCCGGCAAAGCGCTGCTGCGCTGGGGCGTGGTCACGGCCAAGGCTTTGAGTTTGCCTCCGTTGATCAGGCCCAGCGCCGAAGGCAGGTTGTCAAACATCATGTTCACTTCGCCCGCCATCAGGCCCGTCAGGCCTGCTGCTGCGCCCCGGTAAGGGATGTGCGTGACAAAAGCGTCCGACTGGCTTTTGTACAGCTCGGCGCTCAGGTGCAGCGAGGTGCCCTGCCCGTTGGACGCGTAATTGAGCTGGCCCGGCTTGGATTTGGCAAGCGCCGTGAGTTCGGCCACTGTGTTGATGCCCGAAGCCGGGTTGACCATCAGCACATTGGGGACGCGGCCCAGCAGAGCCACCGGGGCGATTTGCTCGGGCTTGTAAGGCAGCTTGCTGTACAGCGCCGGGCTGATGGTGAGCGGGGGCGAAGCCATGAGCAAGGTGTAACCATCGGCCGCTGCACGCGCGGCCTCGGCTGCACCCAGGTTGCCACCGGCACCGGGTTTGTTGTCGATGACGATGGGCTGGCCCAACTCCAGCGCCAGCTTGGGCGCGACCAAGCGGGCCATGTTGTCGATCAAGCCGCCCGGCGGAAAGGGCACCACCAGTTTGATGGGCCGTGTGGGCCAGGCTTGCGCACAAGCGTTGGTGGCCACCAAGGGGCTGATGGCGAGCAGGGCCGCGGCAGCCGCGATCCAGTTTCTGCGTTGCATGGAGAGTTCCTGATGTGAATTGATCAGGTCATCATACAAATTTTGGATGAACTTGGCATCAGGGTGATCACGGGGGCCGGGGCCAATGCTGAAGCTCACTGATGTTGGTAGATTGGCTCACTGAACTTTGTTTTTTAAGAGATGCCGGATCTCATTGAATTCTGAACTCAAAATAAGCTAAGTATTTGTTTTCTAATAAATTTTCAGGGAATTATTTTGCTTGCGCGCTACGGCCCCATACGGAAATGCAGGCGTTTCCAGCCCACCCGGCATCAGCACCCAGAGCACGTCAGCCGAGAGGAACTTGAGGGGAATGCACCAAAACCCTCATTGTTAAGAGCACCGCAATAACTCCAAAGTGATGTCTTCTTTCAAGCGCAGAAGGTGCGGCGCAAGCGTTTCAATCCAACTGGCCACATCCTCTGGTGTCGATACACTGACGTTGAGCACGCAAATTCCCTCAGACGATTGGAATGCAGTGGACAGAGCCAGTACCTCAGGCTGCCAGCTGGCCCAGCAATAGCCATGCGCTTGCATGAAGTCTATTGACGCGGTCATGGCCGCTCGGACCTCTGGCCAATGTTTGCCATTGCGCTTCTCAAAAATTGGCGCCAGCATTTGGTTGCGTTCTGGAGAGATTGTTGCCAAATAAGCCCGCCCCAACGAGGTGAGTTCCATCGGCACCCGCTGGCCAGACACCACATTGCGCAGTGCCAAGCGGCGGTGGTAACGGATCGACTCCAAGTACACCATCTCATCTCGGTCTGGGTAAGCCAAACCAACATTAATGCGCTCGCGCTCTGCCAGTGCACGCATGCGAGGCGCTGCAATGGCCAGCACCTGTGAGCCAGACCGCATGGCGTGTCCCAGGCTCAGCACCAAGGGTGCGAGCCGGTAAGCGCGACGGGCGCGGTCTTGTTGCAGCAAACCGGCGGCTACGAGGGTTTGCGTGAGGCGACTGACGGTGGAGGCAGACAGACCCGTTCGCTCTGCGATCTCGCCATTGCCCAGCAAATCAGATCCTGGCCGAAAAGCGCGGAGGATGTCGGCCCCACGCAGCAAAGAGCGGTTGGAGCTGGAGCGGCCAGGGTTTTCTTCAAGCGGGTGCATGGCAGGTTTTATCAGGGTTTACCCCTTGCAGCCGGTCGACTGGGGCAGTTGATCGATCATTTTAGTTCCACCTGGTGGAAATTGGTTGACCTCAAAACAAGCGTGCAGCTCTAAGCTTTGTGCTCGTTCAATTGTTCAAGGCTGCTGCACCCAGATGCCACGCCCGAGCCCACTCTTTCAGGAGACATGACATGACCGCTTACTCACAGACTTTGCGACGTATGGCCCAAGGCGTTGGCCTAGGCCTTGCCATCTTGGTCAGCTCAGCCCACGCCCAATACCCCGACAAACCCGTGCGCATCGTGGTGCCCTTTGCGCCTGGCGGCGGCACCGATCTGATTGCGCGCACTCTGGGTCAAGGCATGTCGCAGGCACTGGGTCAACCGGTGATCATTGAAAACAAGCCCGGTGCGGGAACAGTGATTGGCACCGACCTCGTAGCCAAGAGTGCGCCCGATGGCTATACCTTGGTGATTGCCACACTAGCGCACGCTGTGAACCCCAGTTTGTTGAGCAAACTCCCTTACAACAATGACACCGCGTTTGCACCGGTGAGTCTGATCGGACGCGGTCCGAACGTGCTGGTCGTGCGCGCTGAAAGCCCATACAAAACCGTCAAAGAGATCCTGGATGCGGCCAAAGCAGGCAAAAAGCTGACCTATGCTTCACAAGGCAACGGCACATCCGCCCACCTGGCTGGGGAGATGTTTGCCAACTTGAGCAAAGCAGAGTTCCTCCACATCCCTTATCGCGGCGCAGGCCCTGCCATGGTGGACTTGCTGGGTGGCCAGGTGGACATGTTCTTTGGTACAGCCGCCGCTGTTGCCAATATGGTGGACCAGGGCAAGTTGCGGGCCATTGCCGTGACCACGCCAGAGCCTTCGGCAGCGTTCAAAGGCGTGCCTACTGTCGCCGCCACCGTGCCTGGCTATGCCGTGGAAAGCTGGTACGGCTTCTTTGTGCCTGCGGGCACACCTGCGCCCGTCATCGGCAAGCTGAACGCTGCCGTCAAAAAAGCCGCGCAAAACCCCGACTTTGTAAAGAAAGTGGAGCAAGAAGGCTTGGTCGTCACTGCGTCTGAGCCTGCTGAACTTGATCGCTATGTGAAGTCCGAAGAGGCGCGCTGGAAAAAGATCGTGAAAGAAAACAACATCAAGGCCAACTGAGCACCTAGAAACAGAACCGAATAAGCACCATGGACTACCAACTGATTGAAATGACCGTGACCAGCGGCATCGCCACGCTCACGCTCAACCGCCCCGACAAACGCAACGCCATGAGCGATGACATGCGCACGGAATTCATCGATGCGCTGGAATCGGTGACGGCCGACAAAGGCATCCGTGCCTTGGTACTGACTGGCGCGGGCAAGGGCTTTTGTGCAGGCGGTGACATCAGCGGCATGCAAAAACGCATGAATGCTCCCGCAGGCGAAGTAGGCTTCAATGGCTGGCACCGTCAGCAACGCGTGCACACCACGCAGGCCTTGCTGCACACATGCCCCAAACCGGTGATCGCGGCCGTGAACGGCGCGGCTTCGGGCTTGGGCGCAGACACGGCGTTGGCATGTGACTTCATCATGGCCAGCGAGTGGGCCAGTTTCGCTTGGTCGTACATGTTGCGCGGCATCATCCCAGACGGTGGCGGCATGTACTTTTTACCCCGCCGCGTGGGCTTGGCCAAGGCCAAAGAACTGATCTTCACCGGCCGCCAAGTCAAGGTGGACGAAGCGCTGGCCTTGGGCATCGTGGACCGCAAAACCAGCGCGGACACGCTGCTGGCCGATGCACATGCTTGGGCTGCTGAGCTGAGCCAACATTCCAGCACTGCGCTGGCGCTGACCAAGACCATCCTGAACCAAAGTTTTGAGCTGACCTCGCACGATGTGTTTGCACAAGGCAGTCAGGCGCAGGGCATTTGCTACACCAGCAGCGAGCACCGCGCATCGGTCGAAGCCTTTTTGGCCAAGTCCGCAGGCCAAGCGTGAACACCATGAATGCTCCTTTGAGTGCGCCCATGAATGCCATCTCCCGCTTGCTGCAGCCCCGCAGTGTCGCCGTCATCGGCGCATCGGCCGACCCCAGTAAAACCGCTGGCCGGCCGGTGGCCTACCTGCAAAAACATGGCTTTACTGGGCGCATCCTGCCCGTCAACCCGAAAGCCGAGCGCATTGGTGATCTGCCCTGTTATGCCGACATCGCCTCGCTGCCCGAAACGCCCGATGTGGCCATCGTGCTGCTGGGGGCTGAACGCGCCCACTTGGCGGTGAAAGAGCTCTCGGCGCGCGGTTGTGCGGCTGCCATCGTGCTGGCCAGTGGCTACACCGAGACCGGCGAAGACGGCGCTCGGCGTCAGCAACAACTGATGGAAGCGGCTGGTGCCATGCGCATCTTGGGTCCCAACACCATCGGTCTGGTGAACCTGACCGACAGCATCGTGCTCTCGGCCACCGGTGCGCTGGAGATGGAGCAGTTCCCGGTGGGCGGCATTGGCGTGGTCTCGCAAAGTGGCGGCATTTTGGGCTCTCTGTTGTCTAGGGCCGCGGCACGCGGCATTGGTCTGTCCAAGCTGATCTCCACCAGCAACGAGGTAGACCTGGAGCTGGCCGATTTCATTGACCACTTGGCCGACGACCCGGCCACGCAGGTGATTGCGCTCTACATTGAAACCGTGCGCGACCCGGCCAAGTTCCGCACCGCCTGCCTGAAAGCCGCACGCCAGGGCAAACCGGTGGTGGCCTTCAAAATCGGCCGATCCGAAGCCGGTGCGCAAGCCGCTGTGTCGCACACGGGTGCGATGGCCGGTGCTGACCGCATGTACGACGCCTTGTTCAAACAAGTGGGCGTGATCCGTGCACAAACCTTCAACGATCTGCTGGACATCCCCGTGGCCCTGGCCACCGGCCGCCATTTGCGTGGTCAACGCGTGGCGATCCTCACCAGCACCGGCGGTGCGGGCACGCTGGTGTCCGACGATTTGGGTGTGGGAGGTTTTGAAACCCCCGCACCCGACGCCGCCACGGCCGAGGCGCTGCGCGCGCTGCAAACCGGCAGTGAAGCTGTGCTTGACCGCAACCCGATTGACGTGACCTTGGCTGGCCTGCGCCCCGACCTGCTGCGTGGCGCGATCCGCGCCTTGCTGGCCAGCCCCAGCTACGACGCGCTGGTGATCATCGTGGGTTCGTCCAGCCTGGCCATGCCCGAGCTGATGGCCAACGCCATCCGCGACTGCCTGCCTGAATCGGACAAACCCGTGATGGCCTATGTGAGTCCACACGCGCCAGAAGTGGGGGCACTACTCACCCGCAGCGGCGTGCCCGCCTTTGCCGCTGCCGAGAGCTGCACGGCAGCGCTGGCCGCCATGTTCAAATTCGGCCGTTTTGTTGCCCAGGTCGATGACGAAACGAAGTGCAGCCTGGCCGACGTCGCCATCGACGATTTGCCTTCCGGTTCGCTCGACGAAGCGCAGGCTAAAGAAGTGTTTGCGCGCTTCCAAGTGCCGTGTGCGGCCGAGCGCATTGTCACCACGCCTGCCGAGGCGCAGGCCGCTGCGCGCGAACTCGGTGGCCGTGTAGTGCTGAAAATCCTCTCCTCGCAGATCACCCACAAAAGCGATGTGGGCGGTGTGGCCATCGGCCTCACCCCCGAGACCGTGGGCGAGCGCATGGCCAGCATGAGCGCCGAAGTGCTGGCCAAAGCCGGTGTGCGCCCGGAGCGCTTTTTGGTGCAAGAAATGGTGGGCGGTGGCACCGAATTGATTTTAGGCCTGCACCGTGACGCGCTGGGCACGGCCGTCCTGCTGGGCATGGGCGGCGTCACAGCCGAGTTGTTCCAAGACACCACCCTGCGCCTCTTGCCGCAAGATGCGCAAGGTCTCAAAAGCCTCAGCCGCGCTGACGCGCTGGCCATGGCCCAAGATCTCAAAACCTGGCCCTTGCTCGACGGCTTTCGGGGCCGACCCAAAGCCGATGTGGATGCGTTGGTGGACACCATCGTGGCGTTTTCGGGCATGGCAGCGCAATTGGGCGACCGCCTGCTGGAGGCCGAGATCAACCCGGTGTTTGTGCGCGCTCAGGGCCAAGGCGTGAGCGCGGCCGACGGCGTGCTCGTGTTGGCATAAGGATGGTTTCATGGCACAGACCACACACACAAGCATCCCCTTCGCCGTCGAAACATTCGCCCGCTTTGCGATGGGATTTGCCCAAGCACCGCTGCCGCCTGAGGTCGCGCACCACGCCCAGCGCGCGGTGATCGATTGGTATGCCTCGATCTACCCAGGCCTGAATACGCCAGCGGTGCAGGTGCTGACCCACACCCTCGCCGATAACTTGGACCGGGGCACCGCCCAACTGGTGCTAGGGCGCGCCGCCACACCACGCGCCGCCGCCTTGATACAAGGCACGGCCGCACACGCAGCTGAGGTGGACGACAGCTTTCGCGATGCGATGTACCACCCGGGTGCGGCCACCATCGCCGCAGCTTTGGCCGCGGCGCAGTCGGTAGGCGCGAGTGGGCCCGAGTTCTTGCGCGCGGTGGTGTTGGGCTACGAAATCTCCACCCGCATGGGCGTGGTCATGGGACGACCGCACTACCAGTACTGGCACAACACCGGCACCATGGGCAGCTTTGGTGCCGCTGCAGCAGCGGCCAGTTTATTGAAACTGGACGAAGTGGCTTTTGCCAACGCCTTGGCCATCGCCGCCACCTTCACGGCCGGATTGCAACAAGCCTTCCGTTCAGAGGCCATGGCCAAACCGCTGCACGCAGGCCGCGCTGCCGAAGCCGGTGTACTTGCCGCGCAGCTGGCCGCAGGCGGCATACGCAGTTCGCTCGATGTGCTCGAAGGCGAGTCGGGTCTGGGCCAAGCCATGAGCCAAGGTCCGGACTGGTCCCGGGTCGGGGCCACGCTGGGCACCGACTTTCACATCATCCGACTCACCTTCAAAAACCACATCGGCTGTGGCCACACCTTTGCCGCCATTGACGGCGCTTTGGCACTGCAACAAGAACACGGCTTTGGCCATGCCGACATTGAACGGGTACAGCTGGGTGTGTACCAGCCCACGCTCGACATCGCGCCGCATGTGGACCCACAAAACGCTGACCAGGCGCGTTTTAGCCTGCACTACATGGTGGCCACTGCGCTGGTGCACGGCAGCGTGCGCCTCTCGGCCTTCGAGTCTGATCGCTTGAACGATCCGCACACCCGTGCGCTCATGCAGCGCATCGACAAAGCGTTGGATCCAGACGTGGAGGCTGCGTTTCCTGGGCGGCGCGGTGCGCGGGTGACCATCACCTTGCGCGATGGTCGGCAGTTGAACCTGCTGCAACCGGATCGCAAAGGCGACCCGGAGCTGCCGCTGTCCGATGCCGACCTGGAAGGCAAGCTCATGGAGCTGGCCACGCCGGTGATTGGCGAGAATGCCGCCCGCGCTTTGCTTGCACGCATTTGGCAACTGCACCACAGCGCCACCTTGCCCTGATGAAAGCCCCGATGACCCACGCCTATGTTTGTGATGCCGTGCGCACCCCCTTTGGCCGCTACAGCGGTGCCTTGTCCAGCGTGCGCGCCGACGATTTGGGCGCTGTACCTTTGCGCGCCTTGATGGCACGCCATGCGCACCTCGATTGGGAAGCTGTGGCCGACGTGATCTACGGCTGCGCCAACCAGGCTGGCGAAGACAACCGCAACGTGGCGCGGATGAGCGCGCTACTGGCCGGTTTGCCTTTTTCGTTGCCCGGCTCAACAGTCAACCGTTTGTGCGGATCGGGCCTGGACGCTTTAGGCACGGCTGTACGCGCCATCAAGAGCGGTGAGGCCGAACTGATGATCGCAGGCGGGGTCGAGAGCATGAGCCGCGCTCCCTTTGTGATGCCCAAAGCCACCAGCGCGTTTTCACGCGTTAACAGCGTAGAAGACACCACCATCGGCTGGCGCTTCGTCAACCCATTGATGCGGGCGCAATACGGCGTGGACAGCATGCCCGAGACGGCCGAAAACGTGGCGGCCGAATTCAACATCTCGCGTGCCGACCAGGACCGCATGGCTCTGGCCTCGCAAACCAAAGCCTTGGCCGCGCAGCAAGCCGGGGTATTTGATGCCGAGATTGTTCCAGTCAGCATAGCGCAAAAGAAGGGCGACCCGCTGGTGGTGCGCTTGGACGAACACCCACGCGCCACAACGCTGGAAGCACTCGCCAAACTCAAAGGTGTGGTGCGACCCGACGGCAGTGTGACCGCAGGCAATGCCTCGGGCGTGAACGACGGCGCAGCCGCCCTTTTACTGGCCAGCGAAGCTGCCGCCGCACGCCACGGCTTGACACCCCGCGCCCGGGTGGTGGGCATGGCCACCGCCGGTGTACCGCCGCGCCTCATGGGCATGGGCCCAGCTCCTGCCACGCGCAAGGTGCTGGCACTCACCGGCTTGACGCTGGCGCAGATGGACGTGATTGAGCTGAACGAAGCCTTTGCCGCGCAAGGCTTGGCCGTGCTGCGCGATTTGCGCCTGGCCGACAACGATGCCCGCGTGAACCCCAACGGCGGAGCCATTGCTTTGGGGCACCCCTTGGGGGCCAGCGGCGCACGACTGGCCACCACCGCCATCAACCAACTGCACCGCAGCGGTGGACGTTACGCACTGTGCACCATGTGCATTGGCGTGGGACAGGGCATTGCGGTGGTGTTGGAGCGGGTTTAACCACCACCTCTAGCCCTCGCTAACTTTTTTCAACACAACAAAACGGAGACATTCATGCCGCATTCTTTCACCCAAAAACTTAAAACCTGCACGCAGTCGGTAACGGGCATCGCACTTGCCTTGGCCATGTGCGTGGTCAACGCACAAAACTTTCCGGTCAAACCCATCAAACTGGTGGTGCCCTTTGCACCCGGCGGCGGCACAGACCTCATCGCCCGCACACTGGCCGTGGAAATGGCCAAAGACCTGGGCCAGTCGGTCATTGTGGAAAACAAACCCGGTGCAGGCACCATCATTGGTACCGACTTGGTGGCCAAGAGTGCGCCCGACGGTTACACCTTGGTGGTGTCTTCCATCGCGCACTCGGTCAACCCCAGCCTGATGGAGAAGATGCCCTATTCGACCGACAAAGACTTCGCTCCAGTGTCGCTCATCGTGCGCTCGCCCAACGTCTTGGTGGTGCGCGCCGAAAGCCCCTACAAATCGCTGAAAGACATCGTGGTTGCAGCAAAAGCGAACCCTAACAAACTCAGTTACGCCTCGCCTGGCAATGGCACGTCCTCGCACTTGGCCGGTGCCTTGTTCGCTGACTTGGCCAAAGTCGAACTTCAACATGTGTCCTACAAAGGCTCTGGCCCTGCGCTCACCGATTTGCTGGGTGGTCAGACTGACATGATCTTTGCCACCTCAGGCTCAGTGGGTAAATTCATCGACAGCGGCAAGCTGCGTGCTTTGGCCGTCACCTCAACCACGCGCTCCGCGGCTTACCCCAGCCTGCCCACCATGGCCGAAGCCGGTGTTCCTGGTTACAACAGCGAAGGCTGGTACGGCTTTTATGCGCCTGCGGGTACCCCAGCTGCGGTCATTGACAAACTGAATGCTGCCACCCGCAAGGCCGCCAACAGCGACTCGTTCAAATCCAAAGTCGTGGGGGAGGGCATGGTGGTGCAAACGGGCACCCCGGCCGAATTTGACGCCTTTGTGCGGTCAGAAATTGTGCGCTGGTCCAAATTCGTCAAAGCCGACGTGATCAGCAAGTGATGCCACCACCATGAGCACAGTTCTCCAAGGTGTCCGGGTTCTCGATTTGACCCATGTGCTGGCAGGTCCATTTGCGGGCTACCAGCTGGCGGTCTTGGGTGCCGAAGTCATCAAAATCGAGTCGCCCGAAGAACCCGACCAAGCCCGCTACCAAGGCTCGGACTCGGCACTCAACGATGCGGGCATGGGCACAGCGTTTTTGTCGCAGGCCTCGAACAAAAAATCTCTCGCGCTCAACCTCAAGACCGAAGCGGGGCGACAGGTGCTGCGGCAACTGGTGCAGACGGCCGATGTGCTCATCGAGAACTACAGGCCGGGGTCCTTCGATGCCCTGGGCTTGGGTTATGCCGACCTATCGGCCATCAACCCCCGCTTGATTTATTGCTCGATATCGGCTTTTGGCAGCACTGGCTCCAAACGCGAGTTGACCGCTTACGATGGCGTGGTGCAGGCTTACTCGGGGATGATGGCCATGACCGGCGAATCGGGTACAGCGCCCGTCAAATGCGGTGCGCCCGTGGTGGACTACGCCACCGGCACCACGGCGGCCATGGCCATCATGGCCGCGCTGCTGCAACGCGCGCAAGGAGATGGCCAAGGCCAATTCGTGGAAGTGGCCATGTCGGACGTGGCCATGATCCTGTCCAGTTCTCACCTGACCAGCTACCTTTGGAACGGCGCTCACCCCGAGCAAAAGGGCAACCGCTACGCCTTTGCCACTATTGGCTGCTACGCTGCCAGCGACGCCCCCATGATGGTGTCGGCCTCCAACTTGCGGCAACAGCGACGCCTGTGGGAAGCCTTAGGGCGCAGCGACCTGGTCAAGCACAACAACCGCGACCGGATCAAAGGATACGCTGAAGAAGCGCAAGCCCTGAGCGAAATCATTGCCACCGCATCGGTGGATCACTGGGAGACTTTATTGCGTGCGTGTCGCGTGCCGGTCTCTCGCGTTCAGCGCATGGAGGCCATGTTGGCCGATGAACATGTGCTTAGCCGCCCAGTCTTGCACCGCTTTAAAGACAATGCGGGTGCATTGGCGGGGTTGACGGTGCCAGTGGCCGGCTTTCAGCTGTCACGCTCGCCGGTAGCGGTCACGTCACCGCCGCAAACGGTCGGGGCCCAAAACCACGAGCTGTTGTCGGCTTTGGGTTACACCCCCCATGACATCGCGGCCATGCGTGTCCAAGGTGTGATTTCCTGACTCGCCCGTGGACCTCGCATCGCCCCTCAACATTCGGGCCAAGGCCATGGCCCAAATCATGGCGCTAGAGGGCCATTGCGAACGCATCGTTCAGCCCATTTTGGGTCAGCACATGGTTTGGCGAACCGTGGGGCAAGGGCCCCACTTGGTGCTCTTGCATGGGGCCACGGTTGCTGGTTGCACTGGGCGCGGGTGATTCCCGAACTTTCCTCCCATTTCACGCTGTGGCTGCCCGATATGCCCGGATTTGGCGAATCCAACCTGTGCCCCACGCCGGGCTCCCCGCAAGGCCTGAACGAACTGGTCAGCCAATTGCGGCACAGCCTGGACGGGCTGCTGGGCGCGCGCACCCCCATCCGACTGGCGGGTTTTTCATTTGGTGGTCTGGTCGCTGCCCTGTTGGCGGCAGAGCGTACTCACATCGAACGCATGGTTTTGGTGGGGCCTGCGGGACATGGTGGCCAGCGCAGACAAAACACATTACCGCTGCCTTGGCGCGACTTGGACCCTGAAAGAGCCCCTGCACAGTGGGCAAAGCGGATGCGCCACAACCTGCTTGCGCAAATGCTGCACAACGAAACCGCCGTGGATGAGCTGGCGATGGAGATCCATTGGCGCGGCTGCATGCACACGCGGTTTCGCAGCAAACCGTTCTCCCGTTCATCATCACTGATGCCCGCGTTGAGCTGCTATTCAGGCGAAGTCTTGACTCTCTGGGCTGAAAACGATGTAACTGCAACTCCTCGCGACATGCCAGACTACTTTGCACCAGATGGTGTTGCCCGTAAGCGGCAAATCATTGGCGGAGCTGGGCACTGGCTGATGCACGAAGCCCCCGAGAGGACGGCTGCGTTGCTTAAAGGAATGTTTTGTCCAGCAATTCCAGATTGGGTTTGAAGATTGGATATTCCGCTCTTAGCCTGAATCACAGTAAGTGTCCGGTGAACCCATCTTGAGATGCAATCGTCATCCCGGCAACATTCTGGCCACACAACAACGACGTGGACACGACGATGCATCAAGACACTCCGACGCATCCGTTAACGCCATCGCGGAAACGCACGACATGAATGCCGACGAACTGCGCCGATGGCTCCAAAAGCATCGCCAACACAGCAGACATGCCCCAAGCACCGAGGCCCGCAGACAAAGTAAGCGCGTAGAGAGGTTCTTGGGATGGTCATAAAAAAAGTCTCAGTGGGTCAATTTCAGTAAAAGTAAAAGGCTCACTGGGCCACGCCTACAACTTTGAATGATCGAATGGGATTGAAATTTATTGAAATCAATTACTTGCGTTCAGTTGTCACACAATCACCAATGGGTTTCAGCAGCCAAGCTGACCTGACAAGCCCTGTCACCCCCATGGCTCAACAGCCCTTGAAATCCGGTTACCCTCCAAAACTTCACAACATGCTTACCCTTTAGACACAGCCCATGCCCCAGTTCACCCGCCTTTGGCCCCTTGTGGCCCTGTTGTTTTTGCAAGCTTGCAGCAGCTTGCCGCCCGAAACTTACACCCCCAAACTGGGGCAGATGGGCAAGGACGTGATGTGGCTGCCCACCCGCGATGAGCTGGTGACGCAAATGCTGACCGCAGCGCGGGTCACGCCCGAAGACGAGGTGGTGGACCTGGGCGCGGGCGATGGCAAGATCCCGATCGCGGCCGCCAGGCAGTTTGGTGCGCGGGCCTGGGGCATTGAGTACAACAAGGACTTGGCCGCACTGGCCCAGCGCAATGCGCAACGGGCGGGGGTGGCAGACCGTGTGCGCATCGTGCATGGCGACATCTTCAAGGAAGACTTCTCCAAAGCCACAGTCGTCACCATGTACTTGCTTGAAGAGTTGAACGCACAGCTGCGCCCCACCATTTTGAAGATGCAACCCGGCACACGGGTGGTGTCCAACACTTTTTCGATGGGCGACTGGGAGCCCGACCAGGTGATACGCGTGGGCACCAACACGGGTTATTTCTGGACCGTGCCCGCTGTGGTGGCGGGTCAATGGACGGTGCAAGGCCTGGACAACCGTGGCACGGCTCGGCTGCAGCTGACACAGCGCCACCAGCGCGTGGGTGGCACTCTGGCCTGGGGCTCGCAAGTGCAGCCCGTGCTGGGTGCCCGCCTGGACGGTGCCCAACTGCATTTCAGCTACGTCAACACCGACGGTCTGCTGCAGGCCGCCAAGCTGCAGGTGCAAGGCCCGACACTGAGCGGCGAGTTGGTCGGACCATATGGCATGGTCGAGGTGCAGCCGGAAGTGGTGAAGGTCGTGGGGCAGCGCGTCGGGGATTAAAAAAGCGTCAGCACCCAATTGCTTGATGCGGCTCACGCGGCCAGCATATGGGGGGGTGTCATCACCCTGAATTTTTTAAAACAGCAAGGGAGAGGTTCCATGGACGCGGTCAAAAAAGTTTTCATCACCGGTGGCACCAGTGGCATTGGCGCGGCGATTGCCCGGGCCTTTGCCGCCAACGGCGCCAGCGTCACAGCCACCGGGGCCACCCCTGCCGAAGTCGAGGCGGCGCAAGGCCTGAGTGCCAACCGCCTGATCGCCTTCCATGTGCTGGATGTGCGACAAAACGAGCATGTGCAATCCGTACTCGGTGAGTTCGGTGAATTCGATGTGCTGGTCAACTGTGCGGGCATCATCCAGCGCAATGTCGAACACGACCCGGAGGCATTTGCGCAGACGGTGGACATCAACCTGAACGGCACCATGCGTGTGTGCGCTGCGGCGCGTGCGGGCCTCAAGGCCCGCCAAGGCTGCATTGTCAACACCGCGTCGATGCTGAGCTTCTGTGGAGGCGGCCTCACGCCAGGCTACAGCGCCAGCAAGGGCGGCGTGGCGCAACTGACCAAGTCACTGGCCATTGCTTATGCGACCGACGGCATCCGCGTGAACGCGGTGGCCCCCGGCTGGATCGCCACGCCCTTGACCCAAGCCCTGCAAGACGACCCCACACGCAGCGCCCAAATTGTGGGCCGCACACCCATGGGCCGCTGGGGCCAACCCGAGGACGTGGCCGACCCGGTGCTTTTTTTGGCCAGCGACGCAGCCCGATTTGTCACGGGCGTGGTCTTACCCGTCGATGGGGGTTACCTGATCCAGTGAGGCAGGGGCAGCGCCTCGGCCGCCCCAAGGATCTCAGGGCTGGGGGCCCCAGGGGGCGGACAGCATGAGTTTGTTGTTTTGCTCACGCATCAGTGGGCGAATCTTGGCGGCAAAGGCCATGAATTCGGGATCGGCAAACACCTGTGCCCAAAAGGCGCGGCGGTCGGCATCGTCGTCGAACTTCCAGACATGGATCAGCTCGTTGATCGCCCCCACATCGCCCGTGAAGTAGCCCACCAGTTTTTGTGGGTGCTTGGCCAGCGCTGGCCAACCCTCGTTTTTGTAGTGCGAAATGACTTCGGACATTTTCCCGACGATCACGGAATAGGTGCGCAGCTCGTAAATGGCCATAGGATCTCCAACAGTGGGTGAAAACGACGGTTCACTTTAGGGTCTCACGCCCTGTTGACCTGTCGGCAAGGTGACGCCTTGGTGCAAGCGGACCTGTAAGATCAAAAAACGCCCCAATGGGCATTTTTGATGGAATCTGCCATGAACGCTCCAATTTCTCCCGCTGCGCTGGCCCCTGTTGCCGCCACTGTCAAAGCCACCGACCTGGCCGCCTTGCCCCTGATTGAAAAATGGATCGCCTTTGCCACCGTCTCGCGCGACAGCAACCTGGCCTTGCTGGACTGGACAGAGGCCTACCTGAACGATCTGGGCATCACCTGCAGCCGCACCTACGACGACAGCGGCCAAAAGGCCAACCTCTGGGCCACACTGCCCGCTCACGATGGCGAAAGCAAAATCGGCGGCTTGGTGCTGTCGGGCCACACCGACGTGGTGCCGGTGGACGGCCAACCCTGGGATACCGACCCGTTCAAGGTCGTGATCCAAGGCGACAAGATGTACGGCCGCGGCGTGACCGACATGAAGAGCTTTGGGGCCACTTGTTTGATGATGGTGCCCGAGTTGCTCAAGCGCCAACTCAAGCGCCCGATCCATTTGGCTTTCAGCTATGACGAAGAAGTCGGCTGCATTGGCGTGCGCCGCATGATCGCCGACATGCAGGCCCAGGGCTTCAAGCCCGCAGGTTGCATCGTGGGCGAGCCCACCGGCATGCAGGTGGTGATTGCGCACAAAGGCAAGCACTCGTACAAAACCACGGTGCACGGTTTTGAGGCGCATTCCTCACTCACGCCGCTGGGTGTGAACGCGGTCGAGATCGCTTGCGAGTTTG
>JACCEA010930024.1_pt1 | contig 15394 bp, 8 predicted proteins | sample 7449851 | NCBI WGS metagenome assembly JACCEA01 (sample SAMN15323453, study PRJNA562643) | freshwater metagenome | isolation source: river surface water | place: USA:Blue River Watershed | collected 2017-08-18 | reverse complement strand
GTCCCTTCGCGGCTAGGGCTTGGCATGCTGGCCTCAGTGAGTTTGCTGGGCGCGATAAATGTAATGACTTTTCCATTGGCATTGAGCTGGAAGGCACTGATGAACTGCCTTTTACGGATGCGCAGTATCAGTCGTTAATCGCTTTAACCCAGATGTTGCAGCAGCAATATCCAGCGATTACTACTGAGCGGATTGTGGGTCATCAACATATTGCGCCAAGCCGTAAAACTGATCCAGGCCCTTGTTTTGAGTGGGAGCGTTATTTTGCGGGTTTAGCCAAGTAATTGTTTGCTTTACCCAGTCTTTTTGCTTAAACAGTGCTTTTGCTTAAATCAGTGTTTTTGCGTTATTCAAAGTTCTGCTTTATCCAGAGTTTTGCTTTTGCCAGAGTTTTTGGCGCAGCCGTTTTAGCAATACTTTTTGGGGCATGCTATGAGTGATAATTTTCATTCATGCTTTGAGTGATAGTTTTCAGTCATAGTTTTCATTTATAGTTTTCAGCTACACTAGCAACAAGGCTGAATGACGAGCCAAGTTTTTATTTATCAGTGCAAGCAAGGCGCAAAAGCGTCGAAGGAGAGTGGGATGACATTAATCAGTATGCTGTTGGCCCTGATTATTGAACGATTAGCGGTGCGAAGTCATGGCTGGCAACTGGTCACTTATGTCCGACCCTATGTGCAAGCTTCAGCCAAAGCGCCTTTGCTTGGTTTATCGCGCCATCCTTATGGTGTTTTTGCTTGGCTACTGCTGCCTGCTGTATTGCTGCAACTGGTGATGTGGGGCGTCAATTTCTGGTTGTTTGATCTGATATTTTCCACGGTCGTGTTATTGATTTGTATTGGTAGTTGGCACTATCGAAAATTATATAAGCAGTATTTAAATGCCGCCGGCCGGCATGATGATGAAGCTGCATTTTTAACCATGCAACAACTGGCCAGCGATCAAGGGATTAATAATCATGAATTGAGCCATGGCCAACAGTTAGCTTGGGTCAACTTTAAATATTACGCGGCCGTGTTGTTTTGGTATGCAATTTTGGGCGCATTTGGAGCAGTAGTTTATGCCTGCTTACGACAATTGGCTGAGCAACAGACGTATTTCCCGGAAGAGCAGGCCGAAATTGACCGCGAAGTGACGGATGGCCCTGTCTCAACTGCGGCAAATAGTCATGCTACTGCAGCTGCTGATTACGCTTCAGCTGGCGCTGTTGCTGCGGACTCTATCCAAACTGACTCTATCCAAACTGACTCGATTGCCAATGACGATGAAGGGGCGCTAGCCCCTGATGCCTCAGCAAAAACAACGCCACAGCAACATAGCCGTGCCGAAGCCATTGTCGGGAGTGATTTAGTGCATTATTGGCAAGGAGTTGCCAGTGATTTATGCCATTGGGTGGAATGGCTACCAGTACGCTTTTTTGGCTTGGGCCTCGCTTTAGTCGGGCATTTTTCGCGCGGCAGCAGTGTCTTGATGAGTTATTTAGGTGACACTCACACCCCAGGCCATCAAGTATTTTGTGATATCGCACGCGCGGCAGAGCCTTTGCCGGATGAAACGGTCAATTGCAGCGAAGAAAGCAGCATTATGGTGCAGTTAGTCAAACGCAATATTCTTTTTTTCCTGGCCGTCGTGGCAGTGCTGACTTTAGGCGGCTGGTTAAATTAATTGATGGCAATCCATTGGTTTACATGAAATGCCGTAAGCTTCCATTTTGCGGCATTTTGCAGCAAACCTCTTTTGATAATCGTTCTATACGTTAGTGCTCTATTCACAACCGCTCTGTTCATAAGAGCGCTTTTTGCACACCCAACGCAAAGAGCGCTTTTTTGTTGTTTTTTAATTGCCTGTGCGGCAAATGCTGCGGTTCGCTGCCAACAAGCTATTACTACGCATCTCCATTACCACGCATCTCCATTACCACGCATCTCCATTACCACGAGTGGCCATCACCACGAATTGCCATTGTCGCCAATTGCCTTTGAAACCCACCCTCATTGGATCTACAGCAATTGAATCAACAGCAATTAAATCAACTGCAACTTAATTAAGAGTTTTAAATTGGTCAGACCAATTGTAATCATCTCCGAAACCAATAAGCTCGACAATTCACTTGCAAAATTAGAGCAATAGCTCCAGTTATTTTTGCCAAAAATGCCTCGGGTTCGGTGCTTAGATTTACATTTTCCTCGATCTCTGCTACCGTTATCGGCACTAAAGTAAATTGGTCTTACCAATTGGTGTTGGTGTGAGTCGTAGGTGTTTGTGATTAGTGTGAGTGCTTGGTGTCAGTGATTCGTATGAATGATTGTGGTCAAAGCCAATCAAGCGGGTCAGAGGCACAACTCAAAGACACAACTCAAAGGCACAACTCAAAGACATCTTCGAGAGCCAAAGCCAAGGTAATACTGAAACAGGAATGACAATACGCGGAGCTTTGCTACGCTATCTGAGCCATGACAAATAATTTAAGAATTAAACCGGCCAAATTATCCGACCAAATTGTGCAGCAACTTGAGCATATGTTGCTCGAGGGGAGTTTTGCGCCTGGCCAAAAGCTACCAACAGAACGCGAATTGGCTCAGCAATTTGATGTGTCACGGCCATCCTTGCGTGAGGCGTTGCAAAAGCTAGAAGCTAAAGGCTTAGTGACCCGTAAACAAGGCGGGGGAACTTTTGTTTGCGATACTTTGGTGGGCGGTTTAACCGATCCACTGTTTGAATTGATTGGTCGTCATCCTGAATCGCAATTTGATTTATTAGAATTTCGCCACGCGTTAGAGGGGATTTGTGCTTACTACGCAGCGCTGCGTGGCACTAACAATGACTTTTTACAGATCCGTCAGCGTTATGACGAAATCTGTACAGCGCAAGGGCAACATGATTTAGACGCAGAAGCGGCGGCCGTTGGCCGTTTTTATTCTGCAGTGGCGGAAGCATCCCACAATGTGGTGCTTTTGCATTTAGTGCGTGGTTTAACACCACTGGTTGAGCAAAATATCCGCCAGAACTTGGCAATTTTGCAACAAAAAGACGGGATTGTGAGTCAGCTTAATTCACATCGGCAGCGCTTAATGCAAGCGGTGATCAATGGCGAACCTGAGCAAGCCCGCCAAGCCAGCAACAGTCATTTAGCCTTTATTGAAGAGGCGTTACTGGAAGCTGATCGGGAACGCTCACGCCTTGAACGCTCGCTTCGTCGTTCGTTACAGAATTGATGAACAGCACAACTTTTTACGTTAATGGTCCTGCAGGGTGGGACAGCAGAAAGGAAAATTGATATGTCAGAAGTCAGTAAAGTGGACATCGACGCGCTCGAAACGCAAGAGTGGTTAGAAGCTCTTGGTTCTGTGGTTCGTACGGAAGGCGTGGAACGTGCCCAATTCTTATTAGAAACTGTGTTGGAGCAAGCGCGTCTTGAAGGCGTCGATATGCCAACTGGGATCACCACCAACTATATCAATACCATCCCGCCTCAGCAGGAACCGGCTTACCCAGGTGATGTGAATTTAGAGAAAAAAATTCGCTCAGTGATCCGCTGGAACGCCATCATGATCGTGTTACGAGCGTCGAAGAAAGAATTAGAGCTCGGCGGTCACATGGCCTCTTACCAATCGTCAGCCGCATTTTATGAAACTTGTTTTAACCACTTCTTCCGTGCGCCCAATGAAAAAGATGGCGGCGATTTAGTGTATTACCAAGGCCATATTTCACCAGGTATTTATGCGCGGGCCTTCGTTGAAGGCCGTTTAACGGCTGATCAACTGGACAACTTCCGGCAGGAAGTTGGTGGTGAAGGCTTATCTTCTTATCCGCATCCGAAATTAATGCCGGAATTCTGGCAATTCCCAACTGTCTCTATGGGGTTGGGTCCAATTACTTCGATTTACCAAGCGCGCTTTTTAAAATATTTAAATGGTCGTGGTTTGAAAGATACCAGCCAACAACGCGTTTATGCGTTTTTGGGTGATGGTGAAATGGATGAGCCAGAAAGCCGTGGTTCGCTGTCTTTTGCCGCCCGCGAAAAACTCGATAACTTATGTTTCTTAGTCAACTGTAACCTGCAACGGTTAGACGGTCCTGTCATGGGCAACGGCAAAATCATCCAGGAATTGGAAGGTTTATTCCGCGGCGCGGGTTGGAACGTGATTAAAGTGGTGTGGGGCAGTGGCTGGGATAAATTGTTGGCCAAAGACACCACCGGCAAATTGCTGCAGTTGATGAACGAAACTGTAGACGGTGACTACCAGACTTATAAAGCCAAAGATGGTGCTTATGTCCGTCAACATTTCTTCGGTCGTTATCCAGAAACGGCAGCTTTAGTTGCTGATATGACTGACGAAGAAATTTTTGCCTTAAAACGGGGTGGCCATGAGCCATCAAAACTGTATGCTGCGTTTAAAGCGGCGCAAGAAACCAAAGGTCGTCCAACCGTGATCTTAGCCAAAACCATCAAAGGCTATGGCATGGGCGAAGCAGCCGAAGGCAAAAACATCGCGCACCAAGTGAAGAAAATGGACATGACGCATGTCCTGCAAATTCGCAAGCGTCTGAATTTGGAAGACTTCATTTCTGAAGAAGAAGTGCAGAGCCTGCCATATATCCAATTAAAAGAAGGTTCGCCTGAGCATCAATATTTGCATGCGCGCCGCAATGCGTTAAACGGGTATACGCCAGTGCGCTTACCTAACTTCACCAAACCACTGACGTTGCCAGAATTGTCGGCGTTTGATGGCTTGTTAGAAGAGCAAAAACGTGAAATTTCAACGACGATGGCATTCGTGCGTGGCCTTAATATCTTGTTGAAAGATGCCCATATCGGTCAGCAAATTGTGCCAATCATCGCCGACGAAGCGCGTACCTTTGGTATGGAAGGTTTATTCCGTCAAATCGGGATTTATAACCCAAGTGGCCAAACTTACACGCCAGAAGACCGTGCCGTTGTTTCTTACTATAAAGAAGAAACTTCAGGCCAAGTGTTGCAAGAAGGCATCAATGAGCTCGGCGCAATGGCCTCTTGGGTTGCTGCTGCCACTTCTTACAGCACCAATGATTTGCCGATGATCCCATTCTACATTTACTACTCGATGTTCGGTTTCCAACGTGTTGGCGACATGGCGTGGTTAGCGGGTGACCAACAAGCGCGCGGTTTCTTATTAGGCGCAACTGCCGGCCGCACCACCTTAAATGGCGAAGGTTTACAGCACGAAGACGGTCACAGCCATATTTTGGCGGGGACAGTGCCGAATTGTATTTCGTATGACCCAACCTATGCCTATGAATTGGCGGTGATCATCCAAGACGGGATCCGTCGCATGTATGGCCCGGCGCAAGAAAATATTTACTACTACATCACTGTGATGAATGAAAACTATCATCACCCAGCGATGCCAGTCGGTGCCGAAGAAGGCATTCGCCGCGGGATCTACAAACTGGAAAGCTTGCAAGGCAGCAAAGCCAAGGTGCAACTCCTCGGTTCAGGCACAATTTTGAATGAAGTGCGCAGAGCCGCCGAAATTCTGAGTGAAGAGTATGGCGTGGCGTCTGATGTGTTCTCAGTCACCTCGTTCAATGAGTTAGCCCGTGATGGCCAAGACTGTGAACGCTTTAACATGCTGCACCCAACCGATGCGGAAAAAGTGCCTTATATCGCGCAAGTGCTGGGCAATGCGCCAGTGATTGCTGCGACTGATTACATCAAAAACTATGCGGAACAAGTGCGTGCCTTCGTCCCAGCCGTGTCTTACAAAGTGCTGGGAACTGATGGGTTTGGTCGCTCAGACAGCCGTGAAAACTTACGTCGTCACTTCGAAGTGAACGCGGGTTACATTGTGCTGGCCTCTCTGCGTGAATTAGCCAAACAAGGCAGCATTGATAAACAGTTAGTTGCGGACGCGATTGTGCGTTTTGGCATTGACACCAACAAGCCGAACCCACTGTTCGCATAAGAGGATTGGTTATGAGTATTGAAATTTTTGTGCCGGATATTGGAGCTGATGCCGTTGAAGTCACTGAGGTGTTGGTCAAAGCGGGTGATACGGTTAGCTTAGATCAGTCACTGCTGAGCGTAGAAGGCGATAAAGCGGCGATGGAAGTTCCTGCACCGCAAGCCGGTGTCGTCAAAGAAGTCAAAGTGAAGACAGGCGATAAAGTCAAAACTGGCTCGCTCATCATGATTTTTGAATCGGCAGGCGCTGTTGCTGCACCTTCCGTAGCCCCTGCAGCAGCACCTGTGGCTGCGGTGTCCGCAGCACCCGCGGCAGTGGCAACGACTTCAGCTTTACAAGAAGTGAAAGTTCCTGACATCGGTGGCGATGCCGTTGAAGTCACTGAAATCATGGTGAAAGTAGGCGATGTAGTCAAAGCCGAGCAATCGTTATTAAACGTGGAAGGTGATAAAGCAGCGATGGAAGTGCCAGCACCCTTTGCCGGGACTGTCGCGGAAATCAAAGTGAAAGTCGGTGATAAAGTCTCGACCGGCAGCTTAGTTTTTGTGTTCTCGACTGAAACTGCAGCACCTGTTGCCAGCGCAGCACCTGTTGCTCCAGTCGCGGCAGCAAGCACAGCGCCAGTGGCTGCGTCAGTCACTCCCGCTCCAGCAGCTGTAGCCGCAGCGCCAGTCGCAGCAGCTGCAGAGCCAGCCTCAGGCTTTGTTGAAAATCAAGCCTATGCGCATGCATCCCCTGTGGTTCGCCGCTTGGCTCGCGAGTTTGGCGTTGATTTATCCAAAGTGACAGGCTCTGCCAGAAAAGGCCGAGTGGTGCGTGAAGATGTCCAAAACTATGTGAAAAACATCATCAAGCAAGTCACTGCAGGCAATGGCACAGCAACCCCAGCCGGTGCTGGCAATAACATGGGCTTTGACTTACTGGCATGGCCTAAAGTGGATTTCAGCAAATTTGGCGCGGTGGAAGAAAAACCACTGTCACGCATTCAGAAAATCTCCGGTGCCAATTTACATCGCAACTGGGTGCGCATCCCGCATGTGACGCAGTTTGATGAAGCGGATATCACCGATTTAGAAGAATTCCGCAAAGAGCAAAATGCGCTGGCTGATAAGAAAAAAATGGGCGTGAAATACACCCCGTTAGTATTCATTATGAAAGCCGTGGCGAAAGCGTTGGAAGAATTCCCAACCTTCAACAGTTCGTTATCAGACGATGGTGCCAGCCTGATCCTGAAAAAATATGTGCATTTGGGCATCGCGGTTGATACGCCGAATGGCTTGGTAGTGCCCGTGGTGCGTGATGTCAATAAAAAAGGCATCATTGAATTGTCGCGTGAACTGCAAGAGATTTCTCTGAAAGCGCGTGAGGGCAAGTTAACTGCCGCAGATATGCAAGGCGGTTGCTTCACGATTTCCAGTTTGGGCGGGATTGGTGGCACGGCGTTTACGCCAATCGTCAACGCGCCAGAAGTGGCAATTTTGGGTGTTTCTAAGTCGGATATCAAACCGAAGTGGAACGGCAAAGAATTCTTGCCACGCTTGATGGTACCCTTGTCGGTGTCTTACGATCACCGCGTGATTGATGGCGCTTTAGCAGCTCGTTTTACGGCAACGCTGGCGTCTTATTTGGCGGATATTCGCCAAATTATTATGTAATGAATCGGCACCCTGACTGAAAATACAGTTTTTTTGGCTCGAACTTGATAGTTGTACTGAAAAGTTACGGGACATCTTTCAGACAGGGTGATAAAATTCGCGCACTTTAATTCCGAGCGGTTAGCTGGCTAATCGCTATCTTTCAAGAAGATAAAAGGTAATACGATGAGCAACGAGATCAAAACGCAAGTTGTGGTGCTAGGCGCAGGCCCTGGCGGTTATTCAGCAGCCTTCCGCGCCGCTGACTTAGGCTTAGAAGTGACGTTGGTTGAAGCACGGGGCACTCTAGGTGGCGTGTGTTTAAACGTTGGCTGTATCCCATCTAAAGCATTATTACACGTTGCCAAAGTGATTGACGACGCGAAAGAGATGGCTTCTCACGGCGTAACTTTTGGCGCGCCAGAAATCGATTTAGACAAAATCCGTGCATGGAAAGACAAAGTTGTTGGTCAGCTGACCAACGGTTTATCTGGCATGGCGAAAATGCGTAAAGTCAAAGTGGTCAACGGCTTCGGTAAATTTACTGGCCCGAACACACTGCAAGTTGGCGAAACTACCATTACTTTCGACAGCGCTATTATCGCTGCCGGTTCTGAGCCAGTGGCTCTGCCATTTATTCCAAAAAATGACCCGCGCGTGATCGATTCAACGGGCGCTTTGGAATTAAAAGATATCCCTGCTGAAATGTTAGTGTTAGGCGGTGGCATCATCGGTTTAGAAATGGGCACTGTGTACCGTGCTTTAGGTTCTAAAGTGTCTGTGGTTGAGTTTGCTGATCAATTAGTGCCAGCAGCCGATGCTGACATCGTGAAAGCCTACACCAAATACAACAAAGACAACTTCAACATCATGTTGTCAACCAAAGTGACCGCCGTTGAAGCCAAAGATGATGGCTTGTATGTCACATTCGAAGGTAAAAACGCGCCAGCAGCGCCTGTGCGTTTTGACAAGATTTTAGTGGCTGTGGGTCGTCGTCCAAACGGCGCTTTATTAGACGCAGCAAAAGCCGGTGTGAATGTTGATGAGCGTGGTTTTATCAACGTTGATAAGCAATTACGCACCAACGTTCCACACATTTTTGCCATCGGTGACGTGATTGGTCAACCAATGCTGGCACACAAAGCGGTACATGAAGGTCATGTGGCTGCCGAAGTGATTTCTGGCATGAAACACTTCTTCGACCCACGCTGCATTCCTTCAGTGGCTTACACCGATCCAGAAATGGCTTGGGTTGGTATCACTGAAAAAGAAGCGAAAGAGAAAGGCGTTGCCATTGAAACTGCCGTATTCCCATGGGCTGCTTCAGGTCGTGCTATTGCTTCTGCTCGTACCGAAGGCTTCACGAAGCTGATTTTCGACAAAGAAACGCACCGCATCTTAGGTGGCGCGATTGTCGGTATCAATGCTGGCGAAATGTTAGGTGAAATCTGTTTAGCGGTTGAAATGGGTGCTGATGCGGAAGATATCGCATTGACTATCCATGCTCACCCAACCTTAAATGAATCAATCGGCTTAGCTGCTGAAGTATTCGAAGGTTCAATCACTGACTTACCAAACGCGAAAGCGAAAAAGAAGTAAGTGATTAAATAGTTGATAAATGCCGGCTTTTGCCGGCATTTTTGCATGAGTTTCTGCAAGTTTTGTATCTAGTGCCTTTGCGTTTCCCCTTGACGCCGGAATGCCAAAGCTGAACTTGCTGAAATCACACAACAAGTAAAATTTCGGTAGCAGTACCAAATTTACAATTTCAACTGCTCCGACCATTACAAAGATAAGTCGAAAACTCTAGGCTCAGTTTCAGCCTTAGGTATTTCGACAGTACACTAACAACCATGTATCTACAGCTTGACCCTCAACAGGAGGATGTATGCGATCGACCGCGTTCCTGAATCATCTGCAACAACAAATCGAAGACGTGAAAAACGAAGGTTTATATAAAGCCGAGCGGGTGATTACTTCTCAGCAATTTTCTGATGTGACCGTCCAAGGTGAACAAGTTCTCAATTTTTGCGCCAATAACTACTTAGGCCTGGCGAATTCGCCGGAGCTGATTAAAGCCGCGCAACAAGGCTTAGATAGCCATGGCTTTGGCGTTGCTTCGGTCCGCTTTATTTGTGGCACTCAAGATATTCACAAACAGTTAGAAGCAAAAATCAGTGAGTTTTTAGGCACTGAAGATACTATTCTGTATTCAAGCTGCTTTGATGCCAACGGTGGTTTATTTGAAACGATTTTAGGCGCAGAAGATGCCGTCATTTCTGATGCCTTAAACCATGCATCCATTATCGATGGCGTGCGTCTATGTAAAGCCAAACGTTATCGGTATGCCAACAATGATATGGTGGAGCTTGAAGCGCAACTGAAGCAAGCGGATGCCGATGGCGCGCGTTTTAAGCTGATTGCGACTGATGGCGTGTTTTCGATGGATGGCGTGATTGCCGATTTGAAATCGATTTGTGATTTGGCTGACAAATACAATGCGATGGTGATGGTCGATGACAGCCATGCCGTCGGTTTTGTTGGCAAAAATGGCCGTGGTACCCATGAATACTGCGATGTGATGTCACGGGTGGATATTATTACCGGCACTTTAGGCAAAGCTTTAGGTGGCGCTTCTGGCGGTTACACCTCAGGTAAAAAAGAAGTCATTGAGTGGCTACGCCAACGCTCACGCCCGTATTTATTCTCGAACAGCTTAGCGCCTTCGATTGTCACCGCGTCCATTCGCGTATTGGAGTTATTGGCCGAAGGCGATGAGCTACGCGCCAAACTTTGGCAAAATGCCAGTTATTTCCGTGAGAAAATGTCAGCAGCAGGCTTTACTTTAGCGGGTAAAGATCACGCCATCATCCCAGTGATGTTGGGCGATGCCAAAGTTGCGGCTGAAATGGCTCGGCGCATGCTCGAACAAGGCATTTATGTGGTGGGTTTCTCGTTCCCTGTGGTGCCGAAAGGCCAAGCGCGCATTCGCACGCAGATTTCTGCCGCGCACACCCAAGCGCAACTCGATAAGGCCATCGACGCCTTTATTCGTATTGGTAAAGACATGGGCGTGATTGCCTAACTGCCAGTTTGCAGGAGTAACAAATGAAAGCATTAGCAAAATTAAAAGCAGAACCAGGCATTTGGCAAACTGAAGTGCCGATGCCAGAAGTTGGCCCGAATGATGTATTAATCAAAATCAAAAAAACCGCCATCTGCGGCACTGACGTGCATATTTTTAAGTGGGATGAGTGGGCGCAAAATACCATTCCGCACGGCATGGTCGTTGGTCATGAGTACGTGGGTGAAGTGGTTGGCATGGGCTCGGAAGTTCGTGGCTTCAACGTTGGCGATCGCGTGTCAGGAGAAGGCCATTTAGTCTGTGGTCATTGCCGTAACTGTCGTGCAGGCCGTGTGCATTTGTGTCGTAACACCATTGGTGTTGGCGTGAACCGTCAAGGCTCGTTCGCTGAGTACTTGGTGATCCCGGCGTTTAACGCCTTTAAAATCCCAGACAACATTCCAGACAATATCGCCGCGATTTTCGACCCATTTGGTAATGCCGTACACACCACGTTATCTTTTGATTTGGTCGGTGAGGATGTGCTCATCACGGGCGCTGGCCCCATTGGCATCATGGCGGTTGCGGTGGCTCGCCATGTCGGTGCTCGCCATATTGTCATCACCGATGTGAACCCATACCGCTTAGAACTGGCATTGAAAATGGGCGCTACTCGTGCCGTTGATGTCAGCAAAGAAAACCTAAAAGATGTGATGGCCGAATTGGGCATGACTGAAGGTTTTGACGTTGGTTTAGAGATGTCGGGTGTGCCATCCGCGTTTCGTTCGATGTTAGACACTATCAACCATGGCGGTAAAATTGCGATGTTGGGGATCCCGCCTTCAGACATGGCGGTGGATTGGAACAAAGTCATTTTTAAAGGTTTGGTGATCAAGGGCATTTATGGCCGTGAAATGTTTGAAACTTGGTACAAAATGGCCAGTTTAATTCAATCAGGCTTAGATTTATCGCCTATTGTCACGCACGAAATGCCGGTCGCCAATTTCCAAGAAGGCTTTGAGATTATGTGCTCAGGGCAGTCTGGTAAAGTGGTATTAAATTGGGAATAAGGCTGTAGCTTTCTAACTGACAGCACTGTAGTTGCCATTCAACCACAGTGCTGTCACCAGCACAGAGTTGTTAAAACCCCTGATTTATCAAAACTCCTAATTTATACAACAACAGTGTTCTAACAACCACAGCGCTTGCAATCGATGTTGACAAAGATCATCACCCTGCAAAGCTGTGGTTTTTTTATCAGAGGACTTTAAGTTTTGTTAGAACTCAGCATGCGAAATTCTGTAAATCAGTTTGACTCAATTAGTGGTGAGATTCAGCTGGCTTTGGGCTAGGGCCGTGTATTAAGCAGACTTCAACTAAGCCCTCGTCCATCGCTTTGCTCAGATCCGATTCCAGTTGTTGTTGCACTTCAGCATAAGGTTTATTCAATTTTAATAAACCGTACGCACGATTTCGGCCATGAACTTTACCTAAATACAGCGCCATATCAGCCAGTTGCAGTGCTTTTTCCCAATTGAGTTGCTCTTCGGTCAAGTCTGCAAAAGGAATTGGAATAAAGCCAGCGCTGACAGTGACTGGGATCTCTTGGCCCTGAAACTCAATAGGGCTAGAACCAATGGCATTTAAAACGCGTTGGGTAAACTGATTCAACGACTCTTGGTCAATGCGGCGTAGCACCAATAAGAATTCTTCGCCGCCCCAACGTAGCACCATATCTTCACTGCGAGTTAAGGCTTTCAACCGTTTACCAATCTCAATCAGCACAAAGTCGCCTGCGGCATGGCCGAAGCTGTCGTTGATGGGTTTGAAAAAATCGACGTCTAGCAAAATAAAACCATCTTGTTCGGCAAATTGGTTGGCACGACGCTCGCCCATTTGCGTTTTTCGGTGCATATGGTCATGTAATGACCGACGATTTAACAAGCCTGTCAGCGGATCATGCAATGAGTGGTAGGCGAGTTTGTCATTGGCGACACGAAGTTTACTATTGGTTTTCCGAACCCGACGATATAGCTGGAAGAGCATGCCTGATGCTAGCAATACGACAATGCCGACCAACATAAATACTTTTTGTTGTAAGTGTTTTTTATCGAGTTCAGCAGCCTTCACTAGATTTTGTTGTTCTAACACTTCAATTTGTTTGGCTTTTTCTTTGGCAGAGAACTCTTCTTGCAATTGGTTGAGTTGTTTATCGCGTTCGATTTGGAATAATTTTTTATTGAGCTGGTTGTACTCACGTAAAGTTGCTGCTTCCTTTTCGAAATCTTTTGCAATGTGGAAGGCATCGGCGAGTTCCTCTAATAATGGCAGTAACTCATTCACAGCATCGCGAGCACGATTACTATCGACCACGGTCTGCATCAGCGGCAAGCCTTTTTCAGCTTGGCCTTGCCGAACTAAAATCGCACCTTGATTAAATTCAGCGATTTCCATGCCATACTCGTCATTCATTTCTTTGGCGATGGTATAGGCCCGCGTAAAATAAATCATCGCCTTTTGATATTCACCAGTCCGTAAGTATAAATCGCCTAAGTTATTGATTGCCGTGCTGATTGCGTAGTTGTTTTTAAGTTTTTGGCCCCAACTTTCTGAGTTTCGATACGCGGCTGCAGCCAGTTCGTTCTGATTAGAATCTGTCAGCAATAATCCTTCGGTGTTATACAGATCACTCATCATGCTCTGCAACGTCGGATCATTTTGTGCCGAGTTGATCGCATCCCGAATGATTTTTAACCCGGCATCATAGTTGCGCAAACTTTGATTCAACGCTGCAATTTGCAATTTTAAAAAGATTTGCCGGTTTTTATTACGTTGAACTTTGGTGAAGTCTGGCCGTGAAACACTGTCTAATGCTTGATGCAAAGCAGCCAAGGAGTCTTTGTAATTGCCTTGCCATTGTAAAAAACGACCGACGGTATTGAAGGCGTAATACCGCACGCGGTAATTGTTGGCGCGAGCAGCGAATTGTTGAACGAGGGGCACCAGTTCTGATGCTTTGCTATTCTCGTTGTTTGCCCAGTGTTGACTTAAACGTTCGGCATAAAGTTCAGCGTAAATATCGGGGTGCTGCATCTCATCAGCAATATCACTGACTTTTTTCAAATATTCTTCAGCTTTGGCTTGCTGTTTTTGAACGCTGTAATGGGAAGATAAATAGATATAAAGCCGAGTCTTGGTAAACACCGATGTTTGCGGTTGTAAGGCGGACTCAAGTGATAATAAATATTTTTCGGCACCTGCGATGTCATTCTCAGGTAATGTCAGATAATGATCGAGTTTTGTTTCTAAATCGGTGTCTACATCAGCAGCAGTTGCTTGCAGATGAAAAAAAATGCAGAAGCAGTAGAATAAATTCCACCAAGATAACCGAACAGTCGTTGCCTTAGATCTGGCAAAAGTCATCTGTTACTCCCTAAAGGCATCATGTATTACTTCAATTTACATTCAATGTTAAAACTAACCTAAAGCGACGCTGGTTTCAAAGTAAACAGGAAAAAAACTTGATAAAACTTAACGTTACTTATCTTGTTTACAATTTAACTGTGTTTTATTTTCATTTTATTAGTCAAAACTAATTTGCCAGATGGACCTAATTGCTGAACAAAATGCTATCTAAGCATAAAACAATCTCTATTTCATAGGAGTATAGCTGTTAACTTGGCTGTATTGGCTCTGGTAAGATAGCAACATACTCGAAGTAGAGATTTTTTATGCAGGCCGTCAATCATTTACTCAGGCAAATACTGACACTGTTGCTCGTTGTTGTGGCAATTGTGGTTATTGCTGCTGTGTTGCTGCTGGATCGTCAACCTTTATTGACGTCTGAGCAAGAATTGACCGCGACGACGGTAAAAAATAGCAAAAATCTGCTGAATAATCTTCACCAATCGATGTCGCAGGCTGAGGACAAACCTTTGGTCTTGGCAGCAAACCTGGCGGATCTCAATAGTGCCCTCGCGATTGCAAGCCAAAGTTTACCGGGATTTCATGGTCAGGCATTCATCGCAGGATCCGTTTTGTATGTGCATCTGACGATGCCAGTCGATGGCATTTGGGGCGCTGCTTATCTGAATACTCAAATTGAGATTATTGCGGCTGAAGGGCCTTTGACGATCCGCAAGGTGTCGATTGGGAGTCTGACCTTGCCAGGTCGAGTGGCTCTGTCTTTGGTTGAGAGTGCCGCGGATCAAGTTTGGGGCATTGGTGAGGGTGCTAAATTATTGGCCAAAGTTCGCTCGGTCACGCTGAAGCCTGATGAGGTGACGGTCGAACTGATACGCTCGGAGGGATTAAGTTTAGGCAAACTCAAGGAATCAGGTTTTTCACTTTACAAATCATTATTCGGTTCTTCGGAACAAAAATCGGATATTGAGTTTTATTATCAGATTGCTCTTGATTATAGCCAGCAACAGCCGAATGCAAGTTTAGCTGCTTATCTTCAATTGTTATTTCGCGAAGCGCACGCTCGCACTGCAAGTCATGCTGCTGAACCGCAGCGGGCTATCCGCGAAAATCAAGCGGTTATTTTAGCGCTGGCGCAATTGCTCGGGGGCGAAAACTTACAACTATTAGTCAATGAGGTCAAACGAGAGAAGGGCAGCAAGGCGCCCAAAGTCACGCTGGCAAGACGCACTGATTTACAGCAACACTTTATTTATTCGGCAACAATCCACTTATTGGCCAGTCAACATATCAGCCATACCGTGGGGAAAGCCAAAGAGATGCTG
>JACCEA011357696.1_pt1 | contig 15396 bp, 15 predicted proteins | sample 7449851 | NCBI WGS metagenome assembly JACCEA01 (sample SAMN15323453, study PRJNA562643) | freshwater metagenome | isolation source: river surface water | place: USA:Blue River Watershed | collected 2017-08-18 | reverse complement strand
TCGCTGATTTAAATAAACTTATGTTAGAAATGGACGATGAATTAGCTGCTACTTCTCCTAATGGAAACGTTCCTGACGAAAACGATCCTTACAAAATTCACGTAGAAGATGTGATTGTGGATGAAGACGAAACAGATCAAATAAAGAAACCCGAGTCAAAAGCCAATCCATCACCACCAACTGCAGATAGTTCGACTGTGAGCAATTTGTCCGAAATACAGGAAGAAGAAATCGAAGAAATTGTGGAAACGGGCGAGATATTGGTGGATAAACATATCGGTTTCAAATTAGATACATATATGAAGCGTGAAAAGGATAATTTAGATATCATTAAGCAAAGAATAGAAAAGGTCAAAAAATCAATTGTTCAAAAACAACCAGAACAAAAAAAGGTAGAAATAGACCAATCGACAAAACTCAATAATTTGCCAGAAGACGAACAAATGGAACTTTTACAACAGATTTTCTTAACTGCAAAACAAAATACACTTAAAACATTAGGAGAAAGGCAATACAAAATGGACAAAAAAGATATAGACGCATTAATCAAAAAAGAAGCGGATAGTTTGCTCCAACTTGCATTGAGTCGCCCAGGCAAACCACGTCTGTAAATTTGTCCACTTGTTTTTTTTGTCAAATTTGAATATAAAAGCTAATAAAATAGAGATCAGAATAAGATTAAATATGGAAAAAAATAAATATGGAAAAAATAAAATAGAACGCATTACGGAATGGGAATTATCAGTAAGATCAGCGATATGTTCGCCATTAAAGCGTTACTTAGTCACATTTACTTCGAGCGGCGAAGCCACTAGACCTAACATTTATGACTTACAACTACAAAAAACTATCTTTGCTTGGACAAAAGACACCCCAAGAAGGATGGATATTGTTTGTCAATTCGATAAAAAACTGGCATATGATTTACATGCATATTGTCCACGATTTCAGATTATCTACCAGAGTAAATATAAAACAGAGCTCGATCCAACGCGTCTGGCGTTATTTTCTCGCAATGATAAATATGCCGTTTTCATCGGTGGATTTGCCAGAAATTTATTTGTTGTTGAATTTGAAACACGCGAAATGCATTTTTATAACTTTGATGAATCCTTCCATGATGAAGTTCTTTTCCATCGAGGTATTAAACCAAAGCTGTCAATTTCTAATGAAATACTTCTTGTGCGATTTTACTATGAATATCTGATCTGTTTGACAAAAAATCTCATACTTTGGCTGATAGATTTAAACGCAAAGAGTCCGAATTTTCGAAAAGTAATTTCATATGTTGATCTTGCTCTAATATTGGAAAATCATCATAATTCCGAAGAAGGAAAAAGAACTGAACATTTAAAAGACTGGCAAAAAACACTCAACATCGCACTCGAAAATGACAAAAACATCGATGAATATCCAGTGAATCTGACTGTCGATCATAAGCAAGACATAATAACTTTGCACCTTTGCAAAACAATATTTCCAACATTACAGTCCCCCAAACGTATTTTATGTGTAAATTTTAAATTGCTGATATCGCCAGAAGCAACAAATGCCGAAATTTCGAGTTTTTCGAACTATTATTTGTCCAATGAATCATTTTATCCATATAGCGCATTTAGGGATGTTGCGTATAACGAAGAAATCGATATTTATAGCGATTGGTTTTCCCATCTTCGAATTCTATTTTGTAATAGTTGCGAGAATAAAGAAAACAAGACTTATTCGTCAAAAATATTCGAACTTACTACTTTTAACTCATTGAGAGATATGCTATTTCTTCATAGATGTTTTTGTGATGATTATTATATTTTGACCTACCCAAAAACAATAGCAAGACATTCAAGATTCATATCGAGTGATACACCTTTTGTTGAACCATATTATTGGTCCACGAAACAAAAAGAATATCTAGTTTATGAGTTTTGTGATGATCATTATATTTATTCTTTGATAAATCGTAATAACAGGACGTTTCTATATCGTAAGCGTCATCCCGAAATCGTAGAAGTAAAATTCGTGGCTTTGATTTGTTGCGGTATAGCAGAAGAGAGTTTTTGGTCAAAATTCTTAACTAGGGGCATTTACGACCCTCGGCTATTAGTTATAATTGATCGTTTCGCTGCCTGAATTTCCATCTAAAGCCTAGTTTGTCATCGACAAAAAAGTTCGTTTTTTTGAAAGGTGCTTTTCGGCGATTTCGTTTTAGCTTTAGATGGAAATGAAGAGGAATTAGAGGTTCTGGACATCGAGAACTTCCTTGATTTCGGTATTTACGAGGGGTAAAAGCACGAATTTGAACAATTCTTGATCTTTATACGTATAAAAGTCGGGGGATATAACTTTTACTTCCAAAGTGACAATTACACCCGACAAAAGAACGGGATTTAATACTATCATTTTTTCATTTGATAAAACCAACCCATAATAACCAGTAGGAAATTTAATTTTGATGTAGAATTCTATTGTCTGTTGTTTGTTTTGTATGAAATCCAACTTTGTGTGTTCTTGATGTAAAGTAAAATATCCATTTGTTTTTCGAACCAAACAGGCTGTCGGACGTAAACGTTGGACACACAAAAATTCGCTAAAAGGCTTTTTGGGATTGATACGGGGAACACTAATTATCTCGCCGCGTATAGGCTTACTGGTCAGTTCAGAAAGCTCTTTATCCATCAAATTACTCAGTTTGTTGATTTTTTGTTCAATTTCGCGTTCATTTGCCGCTCTGTTTACTGCTTCTCTGTTAAATTGTAACAGATCTAAAGATTCGCGTTCTTGCATTTGTTGTTATAAATCTATTCCCAATTTTGATTTATATTATTATATAAACGATGCAAAGCTTTAAAATCAAAGATAAAAATACCTCTCTTCCACCGATAATAGTCAATTTGGATATACCAACTTATCGTATAAAAAATGTGTTAGATCTCAAAGACTCTTTGAACAAAACTAAAGACAGACTCGAAGAAGTTTTTAAAGATAATCAAAAAGTGAGAATATGGCATGATTTGGATCCATTCAAAAAACAAAAAGAAGTCGTGGCAAAATTAGGCAATACAGAAAATGTCACCAATGCGTGGCTCAAAGCGTATGAAATAGTAACAGAATTTCAGCTAATTCCGAAACGGCTAAACGGAAAGTTTTTGCATTTTGATAATGCGGCCTTTCCGGGATCTTTTATTTTGGCGTGCCATCATTATGCAAAAACACTTTGCAACATAGAACAATATGAATGGAAAGCATCGAGTTTGATAACAAAGACTAACGAAGATAAAGAACCACTCGAAGATAAATTTGGTTTGTGGGCAAATTACAAACAAAACTGGATAATGAACGAGCATAATAATGGTGATGTGTTGGACGAAAAAAATCAAGAAAACTTCGCGGAAGTCCTCAAACGTGAAGTCGATTTATACACAAGCGATTTAGGATTTGATGTGAGTTCAGATTATGCAAACCAAGAATTGTTACATTCGATAGCCAATTTGGGACAAATTATTTCGGGCCTTCTCACGCTTAAAACTGGTGGATGTTTTGTCACCAAACAATATACAATTTTCGAACCTATCTCAATTTCTGTCATTTATGCAACGGCGTCTTTCTTCGACGAGTTTTACATATGCAAACCGCTGACAAGTAGAGCAGCAAATAGCGAAATTTATTTGGTGGGGAAGGGATTCAATGGTTTGGCAACAAAAGATCATCCATATATTCGGGGAATGTTCGATATTATTGCCAAACACAAAGCGGAAAATAGCTTTCATCCTTTATTCCACGTCAAAAATTGCCCTGCCGATTTTATGAATTACATCGTTAAAACAGTGAATTTTGAACTTTCGAAACGTCAAATAGAACAAATCGATCTACAATTAGATATGATCGATAGTATTAGGAACAAGAAAAGCACAATCAAATCATACCTGGATGACATAGAAAGCATATTAGAAAAATGGTTTTATGATAATCCAATCGACAAGATCAAGCCCGAGCTCAAACTTAAGACGATTTCGAAAAATTGAGAATTTATTGCCGAATATAAAAGGCTAAACAGAAAGATTTCTTTTTTTATATAAGAAGTAAAATGGCCCATACTAATCCTGTTGCATTGCCTTCGGCAATTAATTCGGGACCTTCCGGGTTCCACTTGGAACATCTTAAATTAGACTTTAGTAAAGCAAAAGAAATGCCGTTTAATGAGGGAGATCCATCGCCGGCAACTTCATCGAGAAGTTCTTCGTCTTTTCGTTCGGATTTTAGCGTGGAAGAAGAACGCAAAAGAATTGAAGAAGAGGCAGATACAATGTTATGGCCGAAAGTATTGGAACTTAAAAACGAAATCGAGGATTTCATAGTGGTTCCGAACAAGGAAATGATCGAAGAAGATAAACATAATTATGAAGAAATTGGGGCAAAACATAAAAAATTATACGAACTTCTTATTGAAAAAAATACGCCCATTTATAAAAAAGTGCTCACGAGCTCGAATGAAACCTTTCGAAAAGTTAGAGACGCCACATATAAGTTTTGCAAAGATAAGAAAAATGTTTTAATTTTGGATAGAGAGCAATTTATGACTATTCCTGAATTGTCTTACGAATTGACTCTTTACTGTTATAACTCATTCAAAGTTGCTACAAATCTAACAAATGAAATTCACCATTTGCTGAATCATCCGTTTGTATCATGTAAGACTATAGTCGAAAGAGAAGAATTTGCGATAGATGTCAATGGTAGAACAATGATACGCGTATATTCATTGGCACCTGGCTCCAGTTCTAAACAAAAAGATTATGTGATCAAATTAGTTGCACCATACAAACTTTACGATTTTGAAGGGGTTTCTAATGTGCCGCCAGAAATAGAATTGATAATTCTCTTGGAAAATCTTATATATGCAGAAAAATCAGTATCTTTGCTTAAGTCCGAAGACGATTACATAGCAATGCTCATTATGCAGACCATTGAGAGATATAAAGTTCATATCGAAGAAGTCAAAAAAACGCAACAGCCAAAGAAGGGCGGACGACTTCACCCCCATATAGAACGCGAAATTTTTGCTACAGAACCAACCGACAAAACGTTGGCTATTAGTAGTTCAAGCGAGATTGAAAGTAAAAAAGAAACAGACCCAAGCGATAAGGCCTTGGACGACGCGGGCGTTTCAGATGACGCGGGCGTTTCAGACGACGCGGGCGTTTCAGATGACGCGGGCGTTTCAGATGAAGAAACGTTAAACGAAACCATTGACAAATTTAACGAAGAAAACGGCGAATTTTGTCCGAAATATGGCGGTGAAATATTGAAATCATGCCGTGATGGAGCCAAAGATTTCATGAATCAAGTAAAAATTACGATTATTTACGATTGGTTATTCAGTCAGAAAGACGTAGTTTTGTTTGGGAGTTGGGCCGTTTTAGTGAAACGTTTCGGTCGCGAGAAACTTTGTTTTAATAATGATCGCATTCAAGTTTTATGTATGCAAAACGCAGAATGGTTGCAAAGTTCACTGCAGACCTTTATTGACGAAAATATCGGAAAGCACGAGCTCATTTTGAGTGGGCCTTATAATATGGAACTTCCAGATGAATATCGCCTGAAACGCTATTCAATAAAAATAGTCATGCCTGGCACAAAAGGAGGAGAAGAAAGGATTTTATTGGAAACATTTAATATGTTAGACTATGCAGCTGTTCCGGTCGCCGAACTTGATGGTTACTATTTGTTATGTAAAGAGTTAGAACTCAAATATTTGCTCGTAGATTTGTGGATGTTTTTTAATATTTACAATACTGGTAATGTTAGCAAAGACAAATATCTTAATTATGTCGAAAACATTCTCAAAAACATCATTAACATCATGGAAAAATATCCACCTATCACACACGTTCTTGGTTATAATGTTCCTTATGTGGAGTATAGAAAGTTCATTATGATTGAAGGAAAAAAGCATTTCCCTTACTTCCCATACATCAAAAAAATGATAATTTAAAGTATTCAATAAACAACTCTTTTATGTATTTACTCTTTGATTTGTTTTTTTGCCAAGTCATCGAAAAATTTCCCAATTTTTGCGGCATTTGTGTTCATCCAATTGTAAAACACCAAACTCTTTGCTTGTATCAATTTGTCGTTGGCTAGTCCTGCCAATGATTTGTCCTTTTCTAGTTCCGATTTCACTCCAACAGGCAAATACTTATAAATGAATTCTGGTTCTTGTTTGAACACTTTCTTAAAATGATTCATTTTGTTATACTTTTGTTTCTTAATCGGCACAGGAATTATTTGGATCTCTGGTGTTATGCCGAAATTCCCATTTAGTGGTCCCTGACCATTTAGTGGTCCCTGACCATTTAGTGGTCCCTGACCATTTAGCGGTCCCTGCCCCTGAATTTTAATTTCGGAATCGACGGTTTCTGTGTCAGATATGTCGCCGTTTAATTGCGAAACACCTGGTGTTATGATTGCCGCAGTTGTTGGAGTTATAATACTAACGGTGGCAGGCGTTGTGATTTCTGGATTTTCATCGTCTACCGCTTCATCAATGACAGATTTGATTCTCTTCGTTTTTGTAAATTTCCTTGGCGCTCTTTTTGGTGCAACTTCGGCACGCTCCAATGCGTCAGTTTGCATACCAAGAAAATCTATTTTAGAATTAATGACATTGATGGACTTCACAATCTCTTCGAGAATTTTGCGATCTTCTGTTTTGTTATTTTCTATGGTTTTCTTAATACTAGCAAGATCAGTTTTTAATTGTTGTATATCATTTTGCGACATATTAACTGATCGTGTATGTTATCTTTAAATATCCTTTTAAGTTTAAAAAAAATTCAAATTTAGTGAATACTACACAACACATGACATAGAAAGCAAAAATAAGTTTACCATAGTTCATTTATGCATTACTAGTCCATTGCTTAAAATGAAACGTTCCCCGTCATTCGATTTAATGTTACAAAGGAAAGTTTTGCCTGTTGGAGTGATAGAAAATGCCATAGTTATCTTTTCATTGGCGGGTTTGAGTTTGTTAATTGAATCAAAAATAGTGAGTTCCGTTTTGCTAAAAACACATTTGAAACCCAAAGACCGAATCAAAAATTTCATTTGTTCCGCGAAGAATTGATCATTTATATTAATGGTTATTGTTTGGCCTAACTTAGGGATTTTTGATTGAAATTTACTCAAACGCGATCTTGGTTCTTTCTTTGTTAACTTTAAAGTATCATTATATTTTTTGCCTACAATTTCCGGTTCGTCATCCGATGTTGCATCTGAATTTGCACTATTAAGCCTGGCAAATTTGGCGAGCCCTTGTTTGTTTGCGGGTGGTGCAATTTTTCTTTCTGGTGGATCTGCGCTGTTGCTTCGTTGACTGGTATTACTAGTTCGACTTTTTGCGCTTCCTCCGGCACTATTACTTCTGTTTGAGCGACCACCAGCACTATTACTACGATTTGACCGAGCACTGGCAGGTGATTTGCTGCTTTGCCTATTCGGTGATTTAGCTCTGAACCACTCATCTGCGTGTTTATTTGCTTCTAAAAATCCTTTCAAAAGTCGATGGCGGACTTCCCTGGAATTATATAAATATGATTCGGGAATGAATAAATGTTCAGAACTATCTTGAATAATTTGTCCGATTTCGGCTTTATCAAATGTGCCGTTGAGGAAAGTTTTCATGTCTGGGTTTATACCGCTCACATAACTTTCCAGATTATTAAGTCTGACATTTAAGTAATGTTTTATGGCAAATTCGGTGAGATCTTCTTTTGGCATTTTTTGTTTTCTGTCTGCTTTAATGTTAAGCAACATACCGATAAGATACGGATCATTATGAATACTCACTGCTTGATATTCTACTGGCAAATAAAAAAGCTTAAATTTATCTTTCCATGCTTGTGATTTTTGCAGATATTCGCTGACTTTTATATCAACAGTTTGCCCCGTGGAATCTCCATATAATGTGAGGAGATGTTCTTTACCGACTGTGAAAGATTCGACTAGTTCTGGATTTATAATAACTGCATCAGCTTCTTTGCATTCTACTTCCAGTATAATTCTTGGTTTCATATTGTCACCCAATAAAACGTCACCCTTTGAAACATTTTTCACTCCTCGGATACCTCCGACATATAACAAAGCAGCACAATTTACACCTATTCCTGTATGGAAAGGTATCGGCGGACTTTCCACTATGGACATTTAACACAAAATGTGATTTGCCTGTTTGACCTATATAAACGAAGTGTCACTTTTTTATAATAGTTTTTGTCGAAACAGTAATTGGGTGTCCTCATACACTTTGGCAAATTTTGTCACATCGACAAGCTTTTTCGGATGTGCTTTGAGGTATTTTATTTGCTCTTCGTTTAATTGTGCTGGCCAAATATACTTATATTTTAAATAACTCGTCGGCACTTTTGTGAAAATTTGCTTATAAAAAGACGGATCTTTTCTAATTAAACTGGCCCTGTGCGACATTTGAATGGATGCATTTTTTACAAACCACGGCATAGACGGTTTTGCTCTCAAGGTAAAAAGAGGCATGTTATTCTCAAATCCACGTTTTATCCATTCTTCGACAATGCAATTATAGTAATATTTTAGGGCTTCTTCGTGCCCTTTCCACATCAAAGTAACCACATGATTCCGCCAACCTTGCGTTTTTGTCTCATTGAGAAGGATATTAAGTATTTGTTTTGCCTCGACGCGTTGCTTTCCGAGGCGTTTGTTGTCCAATACAGCGGCACATTTTTTAAAATTACTATAAGGAATAAAAGTGTTTACCATCTTATATAGTAAGATCAAAAAATGGCTAACAATCTTAAAGAAGTGTTGGATGCCAGTTATATTATATTACTAATACTTATAGTCTATATATTTTACTATCGGAAACAAAGACAAAGCGAGTTAAGTAAAATTGACACAAATGATGATGGCATTATAAGTGACAAGGAAGTCATCGAGTATTACCGAAAAAAAATGAAAAAGGGCAAAACTTTCGACGACTTAGTGAGAACTTTCATTATGGGCGGCTTTCGTGGTTTCCTAATGGGATTTATCTTAAATGGGCTTGATGGTGCTGCAATGATGGCCGTAGTATTAGGAAGTGTTAATGTCTTAATGTATGAAGTCGAAAATATCAGTTAGATCAAAAAAAATGAAAAATATATTCATTTACGTAACTAAAATGTTACGGGGATCTTCATAAAGCCGATAAAAAGAGATATGCGTCATAAATAAAATTTGCCGTTATGTCGTTGTGTTTTAATAGAAACCAGTGCCACCTTCATCATCATCACCACCACCGTTTCCGTGATTATTTTCGTTACGTTTGGTAGTTTGTTTTTTTTCTGTTAAATTTTGGCATTTTTCGTTATTTTTAGATTCGCACGCTTCAATGTTCACAACACAACGCATATTGGCAATTCAAATAGGGGAATGACAAAAAGGCTATATAACTACTGGAAAGATCTATGAAGAGATAAAAAATTCAATTTTTTTATGGCTGTGCTCCAGTCAAATATAAGCATATTATGTTTTCGCGTGCTCGTGTTAATGCCGTATAAGTTGTTTTAAAGAGTCGAGTCAAAACGGCTCCATTAATTTCCGCACCTTCTCTAACGATTGATGCTTCAATACTACTAATGTTACAAATTATATTATCCCATTCTGATCCCTGAGCCTTATATATCGTAAGACAATACCCGTAATTGAGTATAGGAACATATGAATAAAATTCAGACATAAAACCCAAATATGCATCTTTAGTCATTGTTCTCCTGATTAATGGACGGCATTTATTGATCAAAGCGCTACTTATATGAACTATTTCATGAAAACTTCCATCGTCTATACGTTTTACATGTAAAAGCTGAGCGGGGAAATATTTTGGTGTGTCCCTTAGAGTGTTTATACTCGTTATGATTTTTATATCTTCTGTTGTTATGATTTCTAAGATCTCGCCGTTATAAATCATTTCGTTTGTTGTATTCCCAAAACGACATGTTTCGTTTTCTTCGGTGGTAATCATGATAGATTCTGCGTTATTTTTTTGCAATTCAGCAGCGTTGATTTTAAGCTTTTTTTCGTCGTGTTTTATTTGTCTGACTTCTATGGGTCGACTTACACAACAACGATCTCCAGGGTAAAAATACGGAATTTGACGCTCTTTAACTGGGTCTCGTTTTTGCTTTTGATCGACAAAATCTTGCACTGCGTTATTTATCTTTGCCGCATTTGCGTTAGAAAATGTCAATATCATTGTCGTTTTATTCGGTTTGTCCATTTCGAAAAAAGCATCAATTATTTCGGCATTACTTTTGAACAATTTTTTTGGCACTATTCCGTATGGAAACGATTGCCAAAAATCGTTAAATTTCCTTTGTTTCAATAGATCGATACTTGTCAAGAGTGAATCATTAAGCGTCTTCATTTCAATACTTGTGGCACGCATGACTTTTTTAAGTGCCGCAATCACCCAACCAGCCCTCGATGCTTCGAATATAGTGCTTGTTTCTTCTCCTATTGGGGGCAATTGCCAAAAATCGCCAAGGAAAACAAACTTTAATTTTTTGTTTTTTAAGAACCTAATATACTCCCAAGCACGAAGAATATAGCCATAAAGTTCTTTTGAGATTATCGAACATTCATCAAATACAATGACATCCGCATTAATAGAATTCAAATAAGTCATTTTCTTTTCGTCGAAAGTAAACCCAATCTCATCTTCAGCTTCTTTGAATTTGATTTCTAATGATAAAAGCTTATGAATTGTCAAAAAGTCGGCATTCAGCTTTATCTTTCCATCTGTATAAGTATCAATTCGTTTAGAAATATTTTTGAGAACTTGCGTTGCTCGATTAGTAAATGCGCAAAAAACTACTTTAAGTTGTGAAAGTCCCGGGGTGGTAAATGCATTTACGATGACGGTCGTTTTTCCAGATCCGGCAGGTCCCAATAAAAGAAAGTTAGTTTGGTTCGGGTCGTTGAGGAAATTAGTTAATTTCACACATGCTTTGAGTTGTTCTTCTGTTAGTTCGGGGATTTTCTCTTTAGATTCTTCGACTTTTGCGGTGGGTTCTTCGACTTTTGCGGTGGGTTCTTCCATTTTAATTTTTGTTTAAATTTGAAATCAAATTTTAGTTTCAGACAAATTTTTATCTACTCTATATAAATGAGTCAACCAAACTCTATAACAGTTTGGCTACGGCCAGTTGGCGCTATACAGCCGTATGTTATCACAAATTGTGCAAATTGGCTAGTCAAATGCGGAAACTTTAAAAATTACAGCTGTGCTCGGCAACATCTCGACAATTTAGAGAGAACTTTCCCTAAGCAATTTGTGCATTTAATTTCCCTTTATCATGAAGCAAACGACTACAAAAGAGTCTGGGAACCTACTAACAGAAATGTAAATCAACTCTATTCGGCCACTGATGCTTATGGTTCTTGCTCTCAAAAATGGACAAAAAGCGAACGATTAGTTTAAAATGGCATATTTGACATAAAATATGTGTAACATATATATGTAGTTTAAATGACAATTGTCTCCGAAATAGACAACTTTAAAAAACTTCTGTCGAAGGCTGAGCTATTTGTTAAAACGCATAAACTTAGAATCTTTGCCGAAGAAGGAATGCCGATGGAAGTCGTGATTGGCAAATGTTGGCTAATTAAGAAAGATTCTATAATTGAGGTCGATAATTTCTTTCACATAGACGATTCTTATATAAGTTTTAATGGGGCAAAAAAAGAAATAAAGAAAAAATGTGTGATTAAATTGCTTAATATGAATAAAAGCGACATTACCTTTCTCAGCAAACCGGAACAATTTATCACAGGAAGAGAAATATCATCAGATAATTCCACAGAAGTTACGAAATTTTTAGAAATATTTGCGAAAAACGGGTTTGTCTGGTATGTTCTTTAAGAAGCTTCTTATAGTTCCATTCGGTATATAGTAAATCCTACAAGGATACAACTCAACCAAAAGTAGCTAATTTTTAAGATCGCTTCTAAAATAAATAAGGGAAGAATCATACGAAAAACGACAAACTCGAACTTTTCATTAAGCAAGAATACTCCTTTTTTTGTGAGTTGCTTGGCACAAACATAAACCGCTACCATAAAAATTGTTAAGTCAAAAAGATTTAAAGGTTCAGGTTTCGTGAAATACATTGAACTCACAAACATTTCGATGACCAAAGTATTTAAAAAGATAACAGCCACAGTTAAATTATCCATAGGTTCATGTCGCGATACTTTTGCGCCATAAAGCCAATAACATATGAAAAACAACATCTGCAATGAGAAACGAATATGATGAAGTATATCAGAGATACGTTTTGTATATAATCAAAATTTCAAAATTTGCATTTTAGGAGAAACATTAAACGACCTTTCTAATTCTTGGTTTTGTAATGAGTTTAGGAATATTTTCCGTCAAAATTGCTTTTGGGCTCACTTTCGAAACAGGATGCTCTTCCGTCTCATCCAGAACAATTTTTAGAGTCTTTGTTTTCCTCTTCGGTTTCTGTTCCACTTTCGTTTCGTCTTTTGTTTTTGTTTTCCTTGGTTTTGCAGTTTTAGTTTCTTCAGCAGTAAACAAATTTGTCTTTTTAGATTTCAAAGGAACATCTGCATTTGCTAATCTTTTTTGCAAAAGTTCTCGATTGAATCCTTTTTCTGCAACTAGCCAATCGATCAGCTGTTGTTTTTTTGTAGATTCGAATGGGGTAGCATTGCTGTTGATAATTTCAACATTTATTTTTTCATTATCTAATTTGGAAAATTCCGCAAATGCTTCCTTCTGCTCTTTCGTAAGATTAATAGTGAAATATTTAGCAAAAACGGTTTTCGGGCCGACATTCGGCGTTTTCGGACAATAATCAGTCCCCATAATGGCGGCAATCTTGCGAAAATTGTCTATCGTTGGTTCAGTTGTCCCTGAATTTTCTTTGATTTGTCTGAAAATATCTTCGAGCGTATATTCATAAATATGCTGTTTTACACTGCGATATAACTTTTTTGCACCAAATGCCAAGGGATCACTATCGCCAGAAAATACAGCGTCAGCCAAATCTTGTTGAACTAAATAACTCGCGATTTGTTCGCCTTCATAACCTTCTATGCCATTTACGTATGGAATATTCAGCAAATCAAGTATTTTTTTCAAATCATTAACTTGGTCGTTAGTAACAGTGAATGATCTTTTCTCGAGTTTGTTTATTTCTGTTTGATGTTTTTTCTCTTCTTGTTCTTGTGTTTCTGTCAAATCCCCAAAATCGATCGTTTTTGGTTTGTTAAATGCTTCCAAAGTCAAAGCTTGAATTTTCATTCTATTAACATCTTTATTTTGTCTGCGTTTATCGATTTCTGCTTGTTTGGCTGGATTGTGATGTTTATTGTCGGTTTTTGGACCTTCTTCCACATAGTCAAACACCCAAATTTGTTTAATTCCAGCGCGGTGCATTTGAAGAATCTGCGAAAGTGCGACTTGAATATGGGCCGTCGTATTACCGTTTCTATCCGTCAATTGGTTTACTTTCTCCATACCTAACAAAGCCTGATAAAGTTTCCAAAACGCATCGATTGCAATACGCTCGCCAGCCATGTCGATAATTTGGACCGTTCTGACATAATCGTAAGTTTCGCTAAACTTCTTTAGACCCATCTTTATATAAGAATACTAATAATTTCAAAGTTTAATTTTAAGACTGAAATGGAAATTTCGTATACCCCCAAAATAAGAGAATATTCTATAGAAAAATTCAACTTTTAGACATGATTAAACTAAAGGAAACTTTACATTATTAAATATAGCTGTAAAAAGTGAAAATAAACGTCAAAAAAAGTAACAGGCCAATGGAACCACACAGCATCGTTATTTCTAAGGAGTTAATGTTACAGAATCCCCAACCTCTCCAAGAACAGCCAACACAGGAACAGCCAACACAGGAGCAGCCAACACAGGAACAACCAACACAGGAGCAGCCAAAGCCAGAAAAATCGAAGGAAAAACAACAAGTCGATGACGCACATAAATTTATGGAATTTTTGGCATCGGGGGAACAAGAAGAACCGCAACATCATGGTTGTTTTGCCAAAATAAAGGATCATCTCGAGCATTTTTCATTGGAGCATTGTATTTCTGGAGTTGATTTATATCTGACATATAACTTAAAAAAGGTATGTCTTTTTGGTTATCAAGCGACAAAATGGGGCATATTTTATGCTTCGAGTTTATTTTTATGTCTAAATTGGATATTTTCTATTATTGCATTAGCCATCGAATCGCGCAATCAAATTAAAACTACATTTTTCGTTCTGAATATTTTGACTTTTTGGCTATTATGTTTTTCGTATATCATTAAATCGAGATATCAGCGAATTTTTGAAACGAAAAAAACATTCGGTGAGGAAAAGCTAATAGCGCTATCTTTTGTTGCATCAGTTATAACAGGTTATTTCGCGAGAGAATACATTAGCGAAACATTCGGCAAACTTGTGTTTTGGTCACATATGTCAACTTCGGTTATTGTTCTTTCCGCGGGAGCTAATCTTATTTTACGTGTGATATATAACTAAAATTTATTCTTCATCAGAGGATTCAGAATCGCTTTGTTCTTTATGTAACTCAACGCTCGACATGGAAGCATTTTTATAAAATATACCCATAATATGATCTTCGCACCCCCATATAAGTTTGCCGTGATATGGATAATATGTGTAATCCATTTTTTTGGGCAAAAAGAATTCTTCATATTCATCGTCCAAAACATCAATTTCTACACAACCTTCTATTTTTTGGCTCGCGAGTTGTGATAAATTGATCCCAAAATCCAGTTTCAAATGATTGTTCATAATAATGCCCTTTTCGTTGGCAGCCAAAATATAAGCATTATACGTATTAATGCCGGACATTTCTCCGATTCTCAAAAGATAATACTGTAAACCCGCTTGTTCGCAATAGTCGGCATCGGCAAGCCAAAACCCTTTCAAAAGTTTGACTTTTGGAGTTGTCCAAAGCAAAATTAGAATAATTACAAAAATACACATGATAACCAACAGAATAGTATCATTCGGTATTTTATCTAGTAATTTTCTATTTTGTCCAGACATCTAAAATACCGATCGTTGCTATATTCATAAAACGATATAAAAAATGACCCCCTATTATTTATATGATCTTTGTTTTATTTTGAAAATGTCAACAGAATCAAAAATACGAAGGGGGTTTGACGAAACATCTTCTGTTCCTATCCCTCAACGCAGTCCTCTCGAGGTTAGCCAAAAAGGAGCTAATGACAAAATAAATACTATGTTAAAATTTAGCGAAAACTTGATTTTGCAGAATATCAAAATGAAAAAGATTATTGTGGATTTGGCGGAACG
>JACCEA012518796.1_pt1 | contig 15402 bp, 11 predicted proteins | sample 7449851 | NCBI WGS metagenome assembly JACCEA01 (sample SAMN15323453, study PRJNA562643) | freshwater metagenome | isolation source: river surface water | place: USA:Blue River Watershed | collected 2017-08-18 | reverse complement strand
TCAGGAATTTATAGTATGTCGTATGAAGCAATCTATTCATCGACTGTTTTATGGGAATATAAAGCAGTGGATGGAAATATTTACGGACCTTATACTTCACAGCAAATATCAGAATGGAAGTCGCAAGGATTTTTGACTGGCTCTACATCAGTATTGATTCGCAAAGCTCAACCTGCTAAAATTGTCAATACTGGTTCAATTTACGATGACGAGGATGATGAACAAGACGACATCCCAGAATGGAAGAAAGCCAAAATGGAGCAGTCGGATTCATGCGGAGTTTTAGTTGAGGATGATGACAATTGGAAGAATAGTGATGAAATAGATTTCGGCGAATTCATTGATTTGAATGAGTTGGTCTCACATCAGCGTGGGAAATCTACCCGTCACGGTTTTAATGTGTCAGATGAAAATGGTAAAAGAGAAGATGATAATGACGATGAAGATGATGATATGGTTATAGAGCCTAAGCGTAGAAAACGTGCTACAGTAGAACATGATGAAGATGATTGAGCATTATTTTGGCTTTTCCTAATGTTTGCACTGCAATTAGCATGGATCAAGACATGATGGATCTAATTCTTCTTGTGTTGTTTGTGGACATCCTTTGAGTAATTTTTCAATTCAATCGATTGGGTTCATATTGTATTGTAGAAAGGTTTAATTTGGTCATTCTTTATATGATTGTACCGACCGTTTTATTATGTAACATGTAAAATTGGTGCAATACCGGGAAGATGAACCGAAGTTCTGGAAAAATGAATTCTTCGCCAGCGGGCCACACAAGGTTTGAGTTGTGTTTGTTCAATAATTTTTTTGCTTTGCCCTTGAAATCGTATTTGAAATGGTAGGAAATAATCTGTTGAATTTTAATCATTTCAGTCAGTTATAACGTTTATTTTAGTCCACCTTGAAGAAGTTCATTCCATTGGCTGATCGTATTTTGATCAGACGCATCCAACCAGTTACTAAGGTGAGAAAGCTTTATTGTTACTTCCTCAACGCATGTTTTAGCGGTGCTTCAATCAGACTGCTGGTGGAATTTTGTTGCCTGAGTCAAACATTTCAAAGTCCAATGAAGGCGAAGTCCTTGCTGTTGGACCTGGTTTTAGAACTCGCGATGGTGACGTTGTCCCAGTTTCGGTTGCCGTTGGTGATAAAGTTTTGTTACCAGAGTATGGTGGATTGTCTTTGAAGCTAGATGGTGAGGAACTTCACTTGTTCCGTAATGAAGAGATCTTAGCAAAATTTGCCAAGTAATTGGTGTGCAGTCAATAGTTACTATAGTGTGTAATTGTAATTAGTGTGTATCTCGTTTGCAATGCAAATGCATTAATTGAAACATATGGAATTGGAAATACTACCTCTCTCACCACATATTTATTGTGGAATGGGGTTGTTGTTGTTGGGCGATTATCAGTGATAGAACCGAAAACTGCACCATCCCATAGTGAGTCAAAAGGCACCGGTGATATCACTCACAAGGTTTCTTATGTTTCAAGGCACAGCCAATCTAGGAATTCATTATATGGGATATAGATTTTGACACGACCGCCACTATTGGAGAAGATGGCGAAATTGAACAATGGTTTGAAAAAGATGACTTGACATCAAAATCTCGTTTCATCAACAAAGAAGCAAAGTTAATACTTAAGTATGTACCATGGCGGAGTTTTTGCTAAATTAAGCAGCCAAAGCTATCACGTTTGTCCACTGTCATTATATTGTAGATAAGGTACGTACAATATAATGCTACAAGTATAGATGATTGCTAATAACAGTTTGCCATTTTGATGAAATGTTCAGGCTATTCTTTCATAAGCTGAAGTTGAACTGGCACAAATATTGGAAGCAAGTTCTGGGTGGTGGGACTTTACTTATACTTTTCTACTCAGTTTTGCGATTTCTTGTCGCAGGTTTTAGTGCTTGTGACGTTGCAAATGCCTTGACAATCCTTAATGAGAAGGAATATTTACAGAGACAAAGTCGTGGATTATTGTCAAATACCAGAGCATCTCAACAGGCTCCTCAGCATTATTATGATCAGATTGGTCCGAATACACCAAGCATGGCTCAATTACACGGTCATTCCCCTCTGTTCCACCCTCCTTGTTTGGAGAAATGGCTGGCCAGCCGACCACGGCATAAATTAGTTGAAGATTTTCTTCCATTACAAGAATTGGTAAATAATGTTGCGAATTCCTCGTCTGCAAGTATGAAAAAGAGGCGGTATGAGGACGAAATTGCTGATTATGTGCAGTCCAAATATAGAGCGTTGGGGTTTGACGTCATCCAACCTATCGATCACCATCAGCAACAGAGCTCCCAATCACGCTCATATGAGTTATCAACCGCACCATCTTCGCAGCGTCCTTGGATGGAATGCAATCGCGATAAATTGACAACATCTGCAATATCGTTTTCCGCTGTGGCTGATTCCAACCATCCTATTCCTTTTCATCACTATGCAGCTTTTTCCAAGCATTACTTTAGATTTTATTCTTTACTTGTCTGGCAAAGTCGAGTTTATCATATTATTAATCATGAGGCTTGTGTCCATACATTTGTAATTGATGAAGATCAAGATAAATTCTGGAAAGATATTTCCGCTGTATCACCATATTCCACTATGAATCGTAAAATTGTCGAGTACATGAACTTTTTGACACATTACAAGACACTATCCACGAATAAGTGTGAATCCGTTGTGTCTGGATCAGGTTATCAGCGTGAAATGTTCAATATAATGATGGATAGCGATGAATCTTATTTTCTCCATCCAGCGGATGCTTTGTTATTGACAAGCATGATCTTGAATGATGATACCTGTACATTTGCTGGGGCCGCATCATCACAATCATCTTCTATCTTATCCAATGTAAATGTTACCTTATTGTTGAATGGAGATTACAGTTCGGATCATGGACTTTCAGATTCTAGAGAGAATGAAGGACCTATGTCAGCAACAGAACATCAAAGGTCGCCTAATCAAATAGATTTGGTATACGTCGATTACAGTAGTTTTGCGAATGTACGTGCAGTATTTCAGCACCTTCATGAATTAGCGCATTCTAGTCATCGAAGTTCTTCATCTACTGATAGAAAACACGGTATTGCTTCAAATGATATGCCCGCTCACATCAACATTTTTCCAAAGATGGTGATATTACAAGAAGAAAATCTTCTTTTGTACGACCTAGTGCGAACCATGTTTACCACTGACATAGTGATTGCTATATCCTTAGAAAGTTTACAATATGTAACTTACATGAAGCCTTGTAGTGTGGTCATCGCAGTTCAAACACCTCTCCGTGATGTCGTGGACGAGCTCAATCAGTCATATGAACATTTTCCATCGAAGAATAGACATGCAATCAAGCATGACCACGGTTTGAACGAATTTATTTTCAATGATCAATGGCTACGAGGCATGACCAATAGTATTGATGCCATATATCATGTACTGTCCATTGATGATTTGGATGCAGCGATGTTAGACAATGAGTTTATTCAGCACCACCCTCATTGTAAACAATTTCTTCCTTTTAAGAATCAAGCAAATAGAAAGGTAGGTTCCGCACTTCGATTGCCATCTTTATGTAGTCGTGGAATCAAAGGGTGGGATTTAAACCGTGACCGATTGCACGAAGTTGTGAAAAAGTCCGTTTTGTTGAGAGAAGAATGTATAAAAAGCCATCCTTATTATAGCTAATTTTCTCTGTTGCGGTATCTTTCAGATTGTCGATCTCTTTTGATGAATGCGCAATAAAACTCGAAATCTTAATATTTTGCTGTGCCTTCGGATGTGTCGCATATAGAAATTTGCGAATATTTTATTGATGCATACTAGGTTAGGCAGTTGGGTTAATAATTCTGTGATTTATTGAGGTCACCGATCAAATGAGACAATTTTGGCTCATTAATTGACTTGACGAGTCTTATCTGTAGTGGCAAATTTTATTTGCTTTAAATTGTCGAATCAATTCAATTAACACAGTTCTGTTGTGTATATAGTACTATAGTTCAACAAAGATAAGATAGCACACTGATGAGGTTTAGTGGAGGAAATTGTATGAATACCTTGAAGATTGTTTTCGTTAGGAAGTTATTCAATGTATAGAAGATATTCTTAAACATGCTTTTGCTGAGGCGGCAGCAGCAGCTGTCCAGGCGGCTTATAATAAAGCATATATTGTAGTTATATTGTGCACAATACAATAAAGCAGCAGCAGAGTACAATGCATGCATAATATCCAATCATCATTAAAAATTTATACAATCCCAAATCTGGAATCTCAATGGATCTGCTGGAATCCCTGGAAGAATGAAAGACAAGCATAATGACCCAATGATGGGTGGGGAAATTCTGGGCGATGAAGATGACGATGATTGGTATAACCAAATGGAGCAACATGGTATGTCATACGGGGATCATCGAGATGGTTATGGCGACGAAGAGTACCATTATGAGGATACTGAGAGCGCTGCAGACGAGAAACATATCAACGAAGATCAATACTTTTCGAAAGTTGGAGAAGAAAATGCAACAATCAGTGACCATTCATTTAAAGGAGAGCATGACATGGTGTGGCAGCACTTAGCCAGACAATTCTTGAGTGACTCATTAGACAATGTGGGCAAGCATGCAACTAAACTGGCAGCACTTAATCCTGATCATGATTCGTGTTCCATCATGATCTTACAACAATGGCTATTCAGCTTTATTCCACAATCTTTGAAAATTTACAATTCCTTGAGCATTCACTGCAATTGTTTTCATAACGATAACAAGCAGGTTTATGTTGACAACAAGCTCCATACTTCATTTGTTGCATTATGTTCATACTCGGCATATTCTAACAAGTTAACAATTACAGCCTTTTCTCCTTACAAACTTTTTGATGTTGCGGTGAAGTTCTTACTGGAGATAGTGGCGGAACAAAGATCCCGACATAAGGAATGTCATATTCAATTTAGTGGCATTGACATCGAATTTTATGAAAAAGTTATATGCAAATTGCCAAAATTTTATGTCAATTGGGTTGAATACTGTGGGATGTATTCGTTGGAATCCCACCTATCGAGAATGCCCCCGCTCCCCTCTTCATACATTTGGTCAGACTTGCAGTAAGTATAGAATGTTTGATCAACAATCTATTTTGATTACTCCCATAATCTAGATTTGAAGACTCTGAGATTATAAACAATACATGGAAATACAAGTCTAGTGAAAGTATTCACATGGTGAGTTCACAATGTGAATTGGTATGTAGAAATTTGACGACCATTCTGGTTAGGTAAGAAACATGATTCAATCTGGAAATTGCATCGGAATCAAAGCTCTCAGTGACAAAAGGTTGGTGAGTTGGTGCTTGACTTATGAAGATGGTGCCATAGGCATGTTGTATACCATACCGGTGAGAAAACCTTTGAACGCATACATTAGGAACTGATTTGTTTTGTTCTAAAGACTCATCGGGGACATGGTTTGGCTGGACAATGTGTTTCTGCGGTCATTAATAAAAGGAGTAGAGATTTATTTCCAGTGTTTTGCTTTATTGAGTCGTCGAATGAGAGCTCGAAACGATTGTTTCAAAAGCTAGGATTCCTGAAATGCAACGACGTTGTCTGGACCGGTATTTCTGACAAGTGATTTGATGGATTAAGATATTTACATAAAGAATATACAAGCCAATAATATACGTAACGATCAACACACATTTTCAGTGTTCATCATCTGCTGACTTAGACGTGAGCAAACTCTTCGCATCACTATCGTCAACGATTTTAGAATCCAATTTGGTTTCAGCTATTGTTGATCTAATAGGTTTATCATCATCTGCTTCTTCTTCATCCTCGAATGAAGACATATCGGACTGTAAAAAACCAACTTGACATTTCCCAAGAATCTGATCACAGTTAACCCAACGGTGATATTTATCAAATAAAGCTGTACAATCTTTTCCTGCAGATTTTTTCAATATATCAGCCCCACCAGGATGATATGCCAAATAATGTGATATATTGTAGACCTTTCCTTTGTACGCAACCCAACTATCAAACTGGGTATTGTGCTCAGATAATTCACGAAGTGAAATCTTTCGCATCGGACCTCCATTTAGACCAGAGAGATCCTTTGATACCTGTGTTAAACGAACCCAGTCAGCCAAATGAAAACCTGGCTTGAGTGCCACTTTCTCGCGGACTTTGCCGTTCATGACCGGTGGACGAGTGTCCGATGCCATTTTTGGTGTTTCGAGTATGATTCTGACAGGCTGAAAGAACGATTTTTGTTGTAAAAAAAATGTTCGAAACATGCAACACGACACTAAACAGAGTTTAACAAATATGCAGTGCATGCACAACTGCACCAACGTATTATTGTATCTGTGAAATACATTTTCAATAAGCCTTATTTGGTATTGTACAATACATTACTTCTATAATATTATTACCACAACTGAGAAGTTATTCCATAACATCAACCTCAAAATTCTAAATATCCAAATGACCAGTATTTAGGAATTTAAAGGGTGTCGAAAGTTCGGAAATGCGAAAAAGCTTGGGTGGCCACTGATTTGTGGTGCTGATGGGCAAGCCAATGAACAACATGCAACGTTATGAGTACATTAGTTTTCTTGCCAGTACATAAGTAGCCTAGAGATATATCAAAAGTAAGTAGTGTGTTTATCTTGCTCGGGAGTGGGTGGAGTCATGACCGGGGAAGAAATCGCAGTGGAAAATGGTGATCACCTCGCTAATTTTCGTGGAACCGATCATTGACATCCCTTCTACCTCGTGCTACTAGTGGTGAAGAGTTGAGACTAATTAGAGTTTTGTGTCATTTTGTTTACTATAGTGGCCAAGTTGAACGTTCATAAGACCTCTTCTCGCAGAAAGATGCGCAAGGCTCACTTCGGAGCTACCTCCGTCGAGAGAAGAGCCCGCATGGTCTCTGCCTTGTCCAAGGATTTGTTCCAAAGACACCACGTACGTCTCATGTTGCCCTAGCGTTGATGAGAATGAGTTTGTTCTAAATGGATACTTGTTTGATGTTTCACAGGTTCGCTCCATGCCAATCCGCAAGGATGATGAGGTCCGTGTCCTCCGCGGTGAGTTCAAGGGCAAGGAAGGCAAGATTGTTCAAGTGTACCGTAAGAAGTATGTCATTCACGTTGAGCGCTGCACCAGAGACAAGGCCAACGGCCAAACTATCCACGTCGGTATCGATGCTTCCAATGTTGAAATCACCAAGTTAAAGATGGACAAGGGCCGCAAGGCTATCTTGGACAGACAGAACCGCCAAAAGATCGGACAAAGTAAGGGTGATGTCACCTCCTCCCTTCACGACAACATGGCCGGTGTTGATTAAACATACTGTATATTTCGACTCTACAACTGGCAATGTAATATAATATATTAAAGACTTCTGTCTTATTTCCTGGAATGTCGTTTCGGTTAATGAAGATCTCTATCCTCCTTGTGCTTTTTTTTGTTTTTCGATTTCTTTGACTTTTTTTTCTCCTTTCTTCGCTTCTTCTCTTTTTTCTCTTCCCGTTTACTCTTGGATTTTGAGAGAGTTTTTGAATCAACAACTGAGTTCGATGTACTGTCGCTACTGTCAGTGGGATATGCTCCATCATTGGCTGAAAGTGCATTGAATGCTGCCATCTGTCCAAGCACAATAAGAAAGATGACATTTATGGTACGTGTCACACAACCTTTTTTGCAGCCCATTCGTCTCGGACAGTATCCATCTCTCGTTTCATTTCCCTCTCCTGAAAGGACGAATCAATACGAGGTCTTTTCGATAGAGAATGAGCTCTCCAACATTCATCAATTTCCTATGAAACCAGCCTGAAACTATATGTTCTATCAATAAGAAATCGTACCTCTCTCCTATTATGAGACTCGACGCTGCAAATAGTGTTCAGTAAGAAGGATTTGTTAATTGTCTTCGGGTCACTCTTTGGTTTCATTCGGTCATTCTACGCAAACCTTATCAATAAGAAAAGCACTGAAAATAATATGTTAACTCACTTCAGTGTCATACATGTTCATCCTTCGATCAAGATTGCACAGATATCTGCCATTTGCTATCAATAATGCGTGAAGCAACGGTATGCAGGATGCAGGTTACCTCAAAACTGCAGCTTAAGTTCTGTCCGATGTTTTGTTTCCGCAATCTTATTATAAAAGTAAATTGGCACCAAAGAGTAATAAGGCCATGCATCACTTTATGTATAACATAACACTGTCAAAACAGTACAATACATGTATATCCCTACAGTATACAAATATCAACAGGACACAGTGGAGAGCGATAATAAATATGGACCTAAATGGGCATTTTTGATTGAAAAATAACGGTCGTGTGTTATTCCGTGTGTGATGTGTAAATTGATCAGCAATTAATTGTTGGGTGTTGGGTATACACCATATATTATACAATACAATAGCAATGCCACAAAGCAATGGGAAGTATTGAATCATAATAAATACTATTGTATGTTGAGCATAACAGTTGTAACAGTCCGTAAATTTTTTTGCTGTTTCCACGTATGCATTTGGTCTTGAGCAAAATCAGTGATTAATGTCGAAACTTGTTATCAAAGAAAAAGGAGAAGAAGATTTTGATGATGTAATTGCTGATTCGGCTCAATACGGCCGAATTCAGTTTTGGGATAGTCGCTACGCCAATGAGCACGAACCTTTTGAATGGTATTTTGGATACGAATATTTCCGAGAGACTATTATGGATTATGTCCCGCTTGATTGGAACGTATTAATTGCAGGATGTGGCACCTCAAATATGTTGGGAGATATGGCTGATGATGGCTATGAAAGACTTGTTGGGGCGGATTGGTCTCGCGTTGCACTAGCACAGCTAAAATATCGATACCGAGATTATCCCCAAATTTCGCTGTTTCAAGGAAATATGACGGATACTGATCTTCCAGAGGGTCAATTCGGTGCAGTGATAGATAAAGCCTTGTTTGATTCTTTGCTGTGTACACAAACGAGTAGCATTTCCATACATCAATACATCTATGAGGTAAATGATGCTTTGAGGTCTTTATTTATGCATTTATCTGGGTTATTGTCTACAAGGTTGAGCGACTTTTAAATGACGATGGTGTGTTCATATTCATATCATATGGTAATCCAGAACAACGGTTGCATTTTATAGAGCAATATGATATCGATGAACCGCATTTCACACCGTGGGTAGTTGAGGTACAAGCTTTAAGTACGTGTACCGAAATGAAACATTTGTTGATTATTCTGATTTCTTGATTTATTTCCATTTAAGCTAAGCCACGAGCATTTGAAGAAGAAGAATTGGACACCACGGATCCAGATTCGATGTACTTTGTATATATATGCAAGAAGACCCGAGAGTTGGTTTTGAAAAAGAAGATAAAATTGGGGAAAGTCACAAAGAAGCAGGTCAAAGACTCCCAAAACAAAGGCAGACGAGCCAATCTCAAGCCATCATAAACTTTATTACTCAAAACAGGTACAAATCATGTGCATATATTATTGGGAGAACGGGTTGAGAGATAATTGATCATTTCACCTTGTTGTTTCATCGTGGCTACTGTGTGTTTCTGGAACTACTTCTATCGATGCAAGGTCATGACAATCGTATTGACCAGGCCAATAGCCGATTGGCCACACTGGAAAATCTGTACATAGCATTACCTTTGAAATCGGGACCTCGGAAGTCATCAATTGCTTAAAGCTAATCGTTGATGCTTCATTGAATTTTGAAATCTTTTGATTTGCATTCGCTTCGTTTTCCATTGATATTCTGGTTTCATCCAATAATTTCTCGTGTGCTTTCTTACCCTCATGCTTTCGCTTTTTGCAAATAGTATCACCATCAATAGTAGAATATTGGTTCCCAGTGGGCAAAAATTCTTGTAAAAATTGATTAAATACGAACACTGATTCAAGAATGCTTCCCCATGAATTTGTAAAGGTATTATGATGCAATAACCGAGTTTTTCTGTCAGTATTCGACAGTAATAATTCCGCCATTGTTATAGCTGTCGCAATAAAATTGAAGCGAGATAATTCTAAATTCGATTTGAACATGCTTACAGCGTTGATCCTTATTTGTTGTTGTAACATTAGCAATAGATGCACCACCCAATTTGATATCTGCCTTGCTTTTCGAAGATATGCCGCAAGACTTTCGTCACTGTCATCCAATTTATGTATCTCAATCAATTTAGAAAACGAATGAATCAATCGAGACGTGGCGGAGTATATCCATAAATGGGAATGCGTCTTTGATAATGCATCAAAAACTGGCTGCCAAAGTAATTTATTAGAGCTAAATAGTTGGTGCACATGATCGTCTGAATCAAGAGTAATAGTGGAAGTGGAGGGAAGTTGCTGATTTGAATCAACAGTAATAGCATCGATGAAGATTGGGAGGAATATGTCGCTCACAAAACCCGGACTAATACTGTGTTTCAACAAAGCATTAAACCACTGTTCTCGCCGTCCATCACTGCACGCTACATCACGAGTAATTGCAGGATCAATCATTGGGGTTAAGCAAAAATCCATCAACGATTGGAGGTTGTTCAGTTGCGGCGTCCAATAATTTCGATTATACCAGCCAAGCATGTACTGCGTGGCCTCTCTTAATACACTTATCGAAGGCAATTGCTTGTGTGTTCCATCATGTCGTAATTCAACAATCCATCCTGGCAACCCCAGCCTTTCTGCTAAAACCAGTACAGACTGAGCGAAATAGCTTTGCTGTCCAGGATCTACCAATCCATTCACTGCGCGGATGATAGCCATTGAATAAAGCATACGGAGAGAATTAGCAGAAGAAGAACTTTGAGTATGATTAAAGAATGGGTCTTGCAGCTGAATTTCGATAAAATTCGCTGTTGATTCGATCGAGTGTGGAATATCACCTCGCTGCCTCCACATTGCAACAATCTTCAAAGCATGTTGTTGGCGAGTGCAGCATTGGGAAAAGAAACCTTCTTTCACCGATATCCACTCGTCCCAATTGCTAAAACACACAGGCTTTAAGACAGCTGAGACTTGTGTGTTGCTGATGTATGGGTTCATGGTGCTCAATTCTAAATTTTTTTAAAAATTGGTGATGATGGTGCATGATGAGATCCCGTGGCCAACCGGACCAACCTGCTGACTGACTGACTGACGCCTCATCAGGCGAGCGCCACACACACACAACGCCGCGCCAGCTGCTGCTGCTGTGCGTGCTCTGCTGTTGCATCTGGCGTGTGCTGCTGCTGCCTGCTGTGCTGCTCCCTGCTGAGCTGCTGTGTTGGCGCCCACCAGCGAAGCGCCAGCCAGCAAACCACATGATGATAATAATGTACCTTGCTTGATGCTGGTATTATACCATTTTGCATCGAAGGACCTATCAGTGCTGGACATGTCACGGTGTACATGTACAATATAATATCTCAAAAAATAGATCAGTCGAGATAAGGCGATTTCACTATGGAAATTGCTTAAATCGTTAAAGGAATGATCCAAAATTGCGATGACGAGAGCAATGCTCGACGAACGAAATCTGATGAATACGATGACGACATTTCTTTTTCTTCTGCTCAAGAGCATCACACATTAATGTTCGCCGTTCAGGAATCGGAAGAACAATACCAAGGAAATGGATGTCACTCAAATATTGGAAGTATTAATATGCATCAAACTTTCCCATCACCGTTGAACATAGCTTCAATTTCGTGGACGAAGGCTGTTGTACAGGAGAACCTGTTGTTACGACAATTGCTTGCTTCTCTGTGCGAAAGCCTTCAATTATCATGTAGTAGTGAAGCTATTACCAATGGAATAAAATTCAACGAATTAGAATCGTTGGAGAGTGTAGAGACAATTTCGAACAAATATCAACCACTCACCAGTGGGGTCGTGGAATCTATTCGACAAGAATTACTGACTAGTATGGGACGATTGCGTGAACAACAACATGATACAGTGAAAATGGAATTAACTGAATATCCAAGAAGCAAAACAAATAGGCAATCCTTTTCTGATGAACCGATTGGGATCGATGGAGACTATTTTCATCACTCTGATAATGGATCGGATAATGGTTACAAACATCCTCAACATCAAGAAGTTTGTGATGGTACAACCATTGACTCAGCCAATTGGATTGAATGCACTGAAGTACACCCACCACCACCATTTGATTTAGAATCTCCTGTTGTGGAGCATATTCTCTCAACATGGACAGAAGACCTAACGAAGGTAAGAATAGTATTTTGCGCATCTCCACAACAAGTTAGTTTAATATCGAACATTCATAGATTAACTTTTTAACAGCATGGATAAAATCATTGAAATTTACCGCTCACGAGACATATCCGGTCGGTATTCAGATAACAAGTATATCTAGAGTATTGAGGTATGTGTTGTATATTACATAAAATGCGCTATCGTTAATAATGAACCTATTTGCCTGACGACTACAGAGATGCCTTCGTTGTTCTTGTGATACCGTTGATGAGGTTGCAATCGATTGATCCTTTAGTTGTGTATACTCGCGAGTACTCAATCAATAATGAAGCACCAAAAATTAATTCGTCATCGTCTCTTCGGCGAAATGATGAACAGCAAGGAAATTTCATTGACTTCGATGACGCTGACAATCGCAGCGCTACCTCTTCGTCTCATCCCCCTACTGCTGTCCATTCCGACCCATTTGTCAAAGCCCATGATATCGTGTTTGATATTCGAGTTAAGCGAATTGTTGATCCAAGCCATTTAAAACATGCCATGAATCAGCCTTGTCAGTATCGAGACGTGGGTCAAGCAGACTTAGATCATCCTGGTTTTCGAGTAGACTCCCGTGATTATTCTTCTCTTACTGAAATTAATACTATTTTCGAAGGTTAGTGCAGCTTAAATCTGAATGATCATTTGTTATTGTAAAGGTTGTTGTTAGAAATTGATAAAAAACACATTCCAACGATAAAGGATGAAGTCCGTCAACTTTCTGCTGATGCTCATCGTCATCTCAGTAGCAGTGGTAATAGCCAAACACTTTTGGCAACTCAACAGCATCAACAACTACTGAATGCATATCAAAACCATCTCCACAGCAAAGATGAAGAAGAAACAACTATAACTTTAGCGCCTAAACGGACCGATCTTCCAAATGCGAATCTCAATATGATGTATCCTGAACAACCTGCATCTCCTCCCGCATATCTTCCCGCTTCCATTGCATCATGGTTTTACGGTACTAAAATAACAGACACTCATCCTGTGCCCACCCTAAACAGCTCCGAAGTAGCTGCTGATATCATTACGGCGTCATTGCTTGATCGTCATTTTGCAAGTGGTCCGGCTGTTAGTGTTCCGCACCGGGGCGCGACAAATCTAGTGAATGGTAATCGTTCAGCAGCTGACAATAGTGATGTAGTTAGCGTGACATCAGAAACAAGCAGTAACGCAGACAGCATTCGCGCCATGAATGGTCGCAAAACGGATAAGATTGCAGCACGGCTTGAAGCTTTGAGGAAAAAGCACAGTGGTGGGAAATTAAGTTATTGACAGTTTGTATATATAAGGATGATGTACCTTGTATTAAATCATTCAACCAATTATGGAAACGATGAACATCCTATACATTCTGATTCAGTTTATCAAACTATCCCATCAGTTCAATAAAGCATTCAATATCCACTGAACTGTGTCACAATTACAAAATATACAGTGAAAAAGCAATTCAATCATTTCGTCAGATAATATACAAGCAATAAGACCACACGCAAACGATAACTAATAAACAATCTATCGAAGCATCCATCTACAATCATAAGGGAATTGAAACTCACTGAACTTTCAGTAAAGCTTCTCTAACATCAGCCTTAACTGAATCGGGAACTTGAGGACTATTAAGCACTGCATGAAATAATTGCTGCACGCCATTAAATCTATTCTTTTGCTCCAGGTTACCTGCAGCTAGGGCAAACACCGCCTTCGAAGCAGCTTGCAAAACTTCGATGATGCTCGCATATTTAAATAATAGTTGTTTCACTACTTCACATGCTCCTGCACGACCAAGACAAGCCCGATTAAACGCATTTCCCATTATAACTGCATTGATCGCAATGCAAGCATGAAGTAACACTTGTGGACTTTCAATCTGAGAGTTCATCGCACCTACAATTGCAACGCAACTCGTATCCTGTCCACCAAAGATTACTCGACTTCCAGGCTCTACTGCTAATGCTGTCATCAGTTGAAATACTTGCTCCATCAATGATGTATGATGAGGATGAGTTTGCAATGCCATTACACAAGCTTCGCAACCACCGGCCAAAGCAAGCTTACCCACATTATCCATATGCTGAAAAGATAATCTGTTTCCAGCGAGAAAGCACTTTTCAATAACATCAGGATTTTTCATTGACTTTGGAATCGATTTTATGACGACATCATTCGCACCAGCAAAACTTAATTTCTGCCTATTATCTTTGAAGGTGGCCAATGCACCAATCGCAAGACAACCGTTATTGACAACATTAATATTATCCAAATGACACTTCAGCGTGCGGGGCACTACATCGCAGGCAGTCAACGACCCATATTTTTCGACAACTTCCGGACAATTTGCTGACATATTGTATATGGCTAAACAGCCACTTTCCATCGCACCCGGATGTGGCAAATGCTTTGTCATTAGTTTGAGAACTGCTTCGCATATTCCTGCGTCATTCATAATGTTTGGCATTACTGGATTTGATGCAGCCACCCGTGCAACGCATGCTAGTGCACTTTCAGCAAGTAAAGGATCTTCTGCAGCTTGGCTTGATTTTTGCAATGCATAAACAACAGTTTCGATGGTTTGGGACTGCTCAAAGTCCCGAATTGGAGCATATCCAAGCCCTAAATCTCGCACCGCAAGAGCTATCTGATCTGCATCTCTTTCACTCACCCCTAACGATGGCAAAAACGATGTATTGCTGTTCATTACTTTGGCTAAAGTGAATACATTGGTGATGCCCGCCTTAACAAACGAAGTACAATAGATAATTCTACGATTCTCATCAATATTGGTCGCTCTCGCCAACCATTGAAAGAATTGCTGCTCTTCCTTGGACTTATTTGTTTGAGACAAGAGAGAAGTATGAGTCAAAGATTGAGATGCCTGAATCCCTTCAGACGTTCGAGATATTTTAATAATGCGCTGGTAGAGGTCTTCAACCTTTTGGTCAAAGTTGTTGTCATCTATGAAATTTATTGCCGGTGTTTGACTCAGTGCTTTCCCAATATTTCCCGGCCATGTTGCCGGATTCCAAATGTGTTCTTCCATCACTACTGGAATGATAAATGATGGGTGCTTCTTTGATAGTGTATAGCCAAACTCAACGT
>JACCEA010016339.1_pt1 | contig 15402 bp, 39 predicted proteins | sample 7449851 | NCBI WGS metagenome assembly JACCEA01 (sample SAMN15323453, study PRJNA562643) | freshwater metagenome | isolation source: river surface water | place: USA:Blue River Watershed | collected 2017-08-18 | reverse complement strand
GCAATCGGCTCACATTTTGCCTTTTCCTTCAGCTTCATAAGACGACAAAGGCCCGCATCGCGGGCCGAGAATCAACCAAGGCAGGCTAGCGCAAGAAGACCATGGGAAAGAGAAAGGAAAGCTTTAATCGCAAAGCCCTTCGGGATCGTCCATTGCCAATAAGTCCTTCACGAATAATTTGGCTTCATTAGTTGTGCGGAAATAATGAGGCTGACCATTGATGGCAGCAAACCATTGAAACTCCGGCTTGCTAAAACATGGCCACAATTTATACGGACCAATATTAAATGGCTGACGATCGGGAAGGCCTAACATGGAAGCTTTGCGAAGATCTCATCACGCTAGTTCTTTTCCATGGAAAGAAAAGCAACATTTAATACAAACTTTGTTTTTAATCAAGCCTTAAGCTTCGTGCACTTTTGCGCTTTTGAGCTCCTTCTTTTTCCGCTTCAATCAATTCACTCTCGCCCTTGGGAAGCAAAGCAAACGTTTTGCCGGGTTTTTTCGTAATCATTCCTTCTTCTTCCAAGGCGATAAGTTGGTTATAAATAGTTTTAGCCTGATAGGCATCATGATTTGCTTCATGGTGAATAATGGCATTAGACGTGGCGAAATAATCGCAAGCTTCTATGTCTCCAATGGCCCATAGCACAAACGTTCTGGCATTCTTCACATAGCGTGGCAAGCGCTTTTCTTGATGCAGCTTCTCAAGAGATTGCGCCAAGCCAGGTCGCATTGGTGTCCATTGAATGCGGCTTTCGTTTCTGTTGCCAAATTTAATCTTTGCTTCCAAGGTCTGACAAGGGGCTTCGCTTTCAAGATATTTTTTGATTGCCATGGAAAGATGGAACCATTCGCCGGCATGACGAGAGTTTTCAAAGCGCTCGTGCAAATCCTGCTCATCGTCTCGATTGGCTTCAAAAGCCTTCACGACGATCAGCGTGTCTGGTGACGACGTGAGGAATGAAGCAAAGCGCTCTCCCGGCGATGTGGAGAAGCCAATTTTTACGTGATAGGGCATGCTCGCCCATTGAACGAAATACACCCATCCGTCTGTTTTGCGCTTCTTTTGCTTCGGCTGAACCATGGTTTTGCTGCTGAGAACCCTCATCATACCAGGATCGGGACAACAGGGACAAAACAGCTCCCAACAGCGTGAGTTACGATAGACGTAAGCGAAGCTGCTACCTCATGCGGGCTAAGCGCAGCTTCCTGGCTAGACGACGCTCCTTCAGCCAGTGCCTCAAGCGAGCGTAGCCCCCAAGGGCGGAGCGTCTACTGACAAAAGGCCAAACTAGCCGCGAAAAGCTAGACAAGCTGAGCCCCCAAGGGCGAGGCACTCTAGATAAGCGGCGAAAATAAAAGGCCCGTACTAGAAAAGCTGTCCCAGACTTATGTGATGGGTCGCTGAAATTGTGGTCGCTGCCAAGGAAGGGCTAAAAAGACATTATCAATACAAAAAAGCTAGAGCAGCGGCCTCGGGGCCGCTTTTCACAGAAGGAAAACGATGGAGGAAAGAGAGTGCGAATTGTCTTGTGCTGACTCTTGTTCGTCATTACGGCGCTTGAGCGCCTCCATTTGTCTAGCTGATCGTCTGAAACGCTTCAAGCTGCGCCTACGGCTTGCTTTCAGCGTGCGGCAACTAGGTTTTTGCTGGTTATTATTTCGCTAGCAATAAGCTCGCTATGTCCTCGCTGGAAAAACAATGCTCCAAATGCAAGCAAATATTACCAGTAGAAATGTTTCATAAAAATAAATCAAAGCGAGATGGGCTAAGTTCATCTTGCAAAACTTGCGATAACGAGCAAGGTCGTAATTGGTATGCCGATGCTGGCAAGCAATGGGCGAAAGATTACGCAAAAGCAAATCCAGTGCTGGTCATGACAAGGAGCATGGTGGGTCACGCTAAGGGCAGAGCGAAAGATAAAAATCTCCCCTTTGACATTGACCTTGACTATGTGCGTTCAATGGTAGGTGAAAACGCTGAACTCGCTTCCCATTGCCCTGTCTTTGGCATCGCCCTTGACTGGTCTCGTCAGCGCGGCAATGGCGGCAAGCCTCTTCCCAACAGCCCCTCCATAGATCGCATTGATCCAGAACGTGGCTACGTAAAAGGCAATATCAAAATTATTAGCTTCAGAGCTAATCAAATCAAAAGTGATGCCTCTCATGAAGAATTAAAACTTGTCACTGCTTATCTCGGCAGGGAATTAGTGAATAGCTTGGAATTTTAAACGAAAAATTGCACGCCATCAATTTTGGGATGCCGCGCCCCCAGGAATTTGCTTTGCCGTGCTACTGCGCTGTGCCTGTCAATACAGCTTCACGCTTTGCAACAATCCGCAGCGTTCTCAATAAGCAGCGTTATTGAGAATCAATAAGCAAAAATTGTTGAGAATTAGCTTTCTATTCCCCTGGCAGATCCTCTCACCAGCACCTGCCGGGCTTTGCCATCATCTCCCTAGCCCGCATCCTAAGCGGCTGGAAGGGGCATGAAAAAGCCCGCTAGGGGGAAGCTAGCGGGCGTTGCTTGTGAGGGCTTTATGGGCGCTTGTGAGCTAGTCTGTCAGAGCTTCGTGGCTTGCTAGTTGATCGCTTAATTCGGTGATGGCTAGTTCGCGACGGTAACTGTAGAGATTGTCTTGGCACCATTGGAGGAAGTTAAGATGCTCGCGAGCGCTATCAACATCCGGGAACGATTCCATAACGTACGTGACACCGTATTCGTCGCACTCAGTGAGGGTGAACATAGTTTAAAGGCGAGAGGATGTTTAGGAAAATGTTCAGAACAGCAAAGCAAAAAGAGAGGCTATGGCTGCTAGGGCTAGCGCAATTGTCGTTTGCTGCTGTTTTTGGCTGGCAAGGCTAAGAGCACTTTCCTTTTCAATGGTGATAGTTTCCAGAAGCTCGATAAGTTGTGCTTTGGTGGCGCGTGCAGTGTTCATTGGAGGGATTGCAAAAGGATGGTTAGAAAGGCCGCATGATGCGGCCGCTGTTGTCAGTCAAGGCAGAATGCTTGCTTATCCTGTTCGGAGTATTTCACGCCATGGGGTAGTTTAAAGCGTAAGCCAATGATGCTCCCGGTATAGCCATCATTGGGCCGGAAGTCCGTAAGGTCGCCGTCAATAACGTTGAACACACGGCCGTACCATGCTGAATCAAACCGGGACGCGGAAACATACAGGGGAAGTACGTCGCGCTTTTTGATATTGAATGCTGCTGCTACGTTGATATCGTGGCGCAGTGCCTGACGACATAGTTTGATATTGTTTTGATTCTCCCAACCGTCAAACGAAAAAGTGAGATGATAGCCAAGGCGTTTGCATTTCGCCCAATCGCGGCGAATTTTTGTGTAGTCATAAAATACAACTAACGGGCCACCATTGGCTGAAACATAGTTGAACACTTCAAAAATGTTCCGCTTGCCAATGGGCAGATCGGCGCCAAACTTTATGCGGCAGAATGTAGCAAATTCAGCGGAGATTGTAAAATCTATATTTTCCCATGGGATGTCGCTGGTACCATTCAAACGGACTGCAATGGTCTCACCGGGGTGTTTGGCAAGCTTGCCGAGAATCGCGCAAACAATGAGGCGGGCAAAGCGTTGTGGGTCGGCAGCATAGGCTAAAGTTCGGCGGATTCTGGCCGCTTGTTTGTTTGCCATGTAGACTGGATTGCCTGCAAAATGTAGGCAAATTCTCTTGCAATTGCCGGCACCGGCGCACACGTTAACGCCGGAAGTACTGGCAGGAGCTAGGTGAAGAATGTAGGTTTGAACTTTAGATTTTTCGGTTTTAGGATTGGTGCTTAGCAAATCACGATAGGAGATTTTATATTGTTTGCCCATTGAAGCGAGATCGGCAGGCATCTTGGCGCGGCTGTTGATAGTGGCAGGCATTGTTTTTGTGAGAGGATTTGTAGGATGTTTACGCTGTTTGTTATTGCCAAACGTAGCCTTCGGAAATGCTCCAATTGAAAAGGATGCGTTCCAGCTTTAATAGGCTTGATTCTTCGTAGGTTTGATTTGCAATTGTGAGACTATAAAAGCCGGGAGAACGTGTTTGAATTGTCAGCCACCCATCGCCGTAAGCATCATCCAAGCAGGAAGGAATCGGCCGGGATTGCTGCAACTTATCAGGGTAGATATAAAAAACATCATCCGTTTGCGCGTCCCAAATTCTCTGAGCGCTAAACAAAAAGGCGGTAAAAGTGTTTGGCATTGTTTTATGTTTGCAATGGGGAAGCTTAGGAAAATCAGCGACCGTAGAAAATAAGGCGGCAATGGGCGAGAGATTGTGATTCTGTGCAGCGGTTGAACCGCGCGGAAGCGTCCTGGCCAGCCCATACGGTGCCAATGGCAAGCGCGGCCAGAAGGATCGGGAAAGGGGAAAGGCGCATTGTGGTTGCTTGTGAGAGGGTCGGCGGAATCGCTTCCGTCCGATGGGGAAAGCATATCACCGCCAAACTGCGCAACGTCCCGCCAATGTGGCCGATTTTATTTCCGCACACCCTGGTGAGCCGTTGCCTTGACGCCACAAGGTCAGGCATGGTACGGGCACTCACAAACAGCGAATGCGAGCAAATAAAAAAGGAAACGCGCCTGGGCGCGCGAAATACAGCAAAGCGTTCCAAAAAGCAAGGTCTGAAACAATCCGCAATAATCGGGCGATCGGGGCGTCGCATAACGGCATCGTGATGATGCACACAACGCAAGCGCGATATTGTGTAAAACGTAAGCGCAATAATATAGATAACGCTAGTGTGATGATGCCAGGCGTATCACCACGACATAACAGCATCGTTATATCACCATATTGTGCGCAAGCTTTTGTAATATTTCGCAATATAAGCGTAGCTTATCTCTCCCATAGGCCAGGCTTATTAGTACAAGCGTACTATGTGACAGTTAGGGATTGGCACAAATACATGCGTACTATAGTACATGCGTACTACTATGCTGCTATGCGCATACTACAATATCGTTATATGATTATATACGCATATGCGCATAAAAACATAAAACAGCAGCGTTGTAAAATTATATTAAAGAAACGTGATACGACCCTAGCCGGACCCTAGATACGCCTCTAGCCGGTTCCAAATTTTTCTTAAATACACCTTTGGCCGGTTCCTAAATACGAAACCGGCCGGTTCTCAGCTCATCCCCATTGATCTGCCATTGCTTCTGCAATGCCTTGATAAGTGGCGCTCCTTAGCTTCCATCGATCTTTACCAGGGCTGAGTTTGTTTTGGCCACTAGGGGTTTGGTTTTGCCAATAGCCACTAACGGGCTTGTCGAGGATATGAGTGGGGGTCAATGGAGGGAGATTTTTCAGCCATAGGCATGTGGCTTTTGATTCTGGATGACCAAATTGCCATGGTTGGATAATTTGATTGGGCTTGCGGATGCGAGAAGAGATGATGCTTACGGGGTTTTCAAGCGCAATGCGTTCAATTGGTGCGTTTAGGAGGAGGCGCACGAAATCGAGAGCTTCTGCTTGCTCATTCAGCTTTTCCTTGAACCATCGAGCCCCGCTAACTGCCAAGTGAGTGCAAGGTGGATGTGCCACCATTAAATCAAAGCCATCATCAAGGATGTCACGCACATCTCCTTGGTAGTGTGGTCCTGGGCGTTCAGTGGGCAATAAGTCGCAACTAATTGCATCGTGACCACGAGCAATAAAGGCGTCACGCACGGCGCCAGAGTATTCGCAGGCAATGAGAACTTTCATTTTTAAAGATTACCAACCGTGTCCATCAAAAGCGGCTTTAGCAGCCGCTTCTTCGCTTTCATAAGGCCCTCCCACTGCAGTTTCATCATCATCGTCATACCAATACCAACCTTCAGTGAGCTCTGTGCCTTTGCAGCAGTCTTCGTTGAAGAAATCAATGAGGATCATGAAAACTCTCCAATGATGTAGTCATAAGTACCTTCGCCATGACCAATACAATGCCAATGATCGATAACGTGCCTGGCGAGATTATTTGGACCTTGCACTGCATTGTTGATTAGCCACGAATTATGTCCCCATGGATGATGCCAGCTTCGCTCGGTGACAACTTTCATAAAATCAACCAAGCTAATTTGATCGCCATATTCGTTCTTTATGCACCATTCTTTGCATAGTTTGTCTTCAATCAAAGCTTGCACGTCTTGCCAATTGCAAATGTCTTCTTCTGGCATTATGTGAAGACTAAAACACCAGCCTCCAGAACTTTTGCCAAGATGAATAGCAGGCTCTTCTTCTTTGCCACAATGAAAGCATTTTGGAGCGTGAAGATAATAATTAGTTCCCATGGTCAATCGTCTCCAATAATGCGAAAATCAGGATCATTCTCTTTCTTGATCCATCGACATTGATTTAGATCAGGAAACACTACAAAAAGCTTGTCGTGATGATCCTGTTCAACAATGCCAGTGACAAGGCGGGTGCCAATGCGGCTTTTGCCTTTCTTGCTAATGGCAATGATGTTAATAGCGTCTTGCATGGTTTTAAGGAGGAGAGATCGGGGCACTTTGGGTGCCTCTTGCTAGTTCAAACAGCCTCAGAGGCCCAACATTTCACGAGATACATAATGTCGTCGCTGGTCTTATTAAAAAGGCGGCTGAGCGTTTCCATTCTGCGACCCATCATCATCTGGCCATCTTCATGCTTGGCAATGCAAGCCACGCCAACCACAAAGAAGCCAGAACCAGGCTTGCCTTCGTTGATGAACTTAGCAATGAGGGAGATGAGTTGCTCTTCATCATGCTTAATGAGAAGACCGCCAGCATTAACAGTGAATTCCATGGTGAGAAGCAGAGGAGAGGCTCGCGCCCCGTTGACTTGCTAACAATACAATAGAAAGGCCCTGCTTCCAGAGCCTGTAACAATGCTTAACAATCAAACCAGCACTTGCTGAAGCCTGTTCCACATCCATTGTTCTTTGGTGCCAGGGCGAAGCAGTTCATAGCCTTCGTAGTCCACGATGCTGTCGCCAGCGCTGTCTACGTGCCCTTCAAGCTCACGGTTCCAGATGCCTTTGCAGGCGCCATCAGGGCCGTAGATGCCAATGGCGTCCTCTCTGTCGTCCATCGCTTGTCGTATGTGGAAGATGAGCTGCTGGAGCGTAGCGGCTTGGTAGCTGCCCTTGGTGGCGGAGAAGTAGGGGCCGTTGTCTTGATAAGTGCGAATGGTGGTGATCATTGGTCGTAAGTGGCGAGGGGCTCGTCTTCGATTTCGTGGGCCAGTTGCTTGAGTTGATCTAGAGCTGCTTGGATGACATAGCCCCGACTAACAGAGCTTTCATCAAGCAATTCTTCTAGGGCTCTGATTTCGTCATGAAGCTCTTCAATGGAAGAGAAAGTGCATGCAGCATAAGGCACGCCATATTCATCTTCAGAAATGAAAGACAATGGAAAAGGCATGATTAAGGAGCGACGATTGTCCAGGAGAGATAGTCTTCGGAAGGGCGTTCAATGCGAAAGAATCCGCGCTCTTCTAGCCTTTCCATTGCTTTTAAATGTTCACAAAGCCGGCTTCCTTGTAGAGGAGATTTAGGCACTTTACATGGCGTGTCACCATGCTTTTTCTTGTGGGCTAAATAGTGCAAGTAGATGTTGCGTTGATTGATGGAAAGGGCGAGTTGAGAGTTGTTCACAGATGGGCTTCAATCAAATTGGCAATTTCTTCAAAGCTTGCGCCATCATCATTCCAGGAAGTGAGATGGTAGCCAGCAAGGTAAGGGTTGGGAGCATCAATTCCCGCCCATTGCTGCACTGAAAAAGGCAGAATGCCTCCTTCAGTTTCAAAGCTATAAAATCCACCCACATCACGACGCCATTGTTGCTTTGTTTCCTGAAGATATATGTCAGTGAGAACGCCAAGACAGCAGAATTTTCCGCCTTGGCAAAGGCATTCTTTGCCTTGTTGATACTTTCCAGAGCGAAGAGCTTCTGTCCAGGCTTGCTTGACGGAAGGGTTCATGATCAGCCGTTGATGATGTTGTTGAAGAATTGTTCAGCTTGCCACTTATGGTCAAAGATGCCATAGGAAGTGGTATGAATGGAAAGCTCTGTAATGCGCTCCCAGCCATAAGCTTCCCACTTGCGAGAACCATCGGCGCAGAGATAGGACTGCACGCCATAGCCACTGTGCTGCGCTTGGCGATCAGCTTCAAGCTTGGCGAGATAAGGATCTTCGCGGTGGCCTTCGTAGGGATGATGCATGGTGCTCAAGGGATGTAATGGGCAGTACAAGGGCGGCCAGTTCTAGCTAGGTAACCATTGAGCCGGTCCACTTCATTTTGTGCTTGCTGTTCGTTGGTCGTCTCGCATTGATAGATGGAGATGCCAGTTTCAGTGTCAACAACGTAAATAGTAAAGATGGTAGGAGAAGTGATCACGAGGGGTTTGGTTGCGAACAAAGGAACAATAATCTGAGAGGGGCCGTAGTCGGCCCCGTTGTAACAAGGCTTAACAGAAGCCAGTGCGACCATTGGAATAGGCCCACCATTGCTTTTTGCCTTCACTGGCTTCTTGTTCCCATGCTGCCCATTTCTCAGGGAGAGGTTCGGAAACAATGCGAGTGCCAGCGGGCACTTTGATGGGGCCACTGAGCGTGCTAATGGTCCATTGATCCATCACGGGACCATTGATGTACCAGGTTTGACACACGTGGAGAAGACCTATCAGTTCAAGGGAGCGAGGATCCTCGGCGCCGGCTCTCTGTTGAGTAGGGAAGGGCTGATGCCAGTTGGGCACAGTAACAGTGATCTTGATGCGCTCAAGCCCCTCAAACTTAGTCCAATAAACAGGGCCCGTGAGCTGCTCAACAGTGTGATTGATGATCGCCATGGAAAGAAAGCGAAGGAAGGCGTCGCCGCCTGTGAGAAGAAGAATACAGCACTACGCCCTGCTCAACGACGCTTGTTACAAACCTTCATAAAGGCTCTCAATGCGGAACGGACGGAGCCTGCCCATGCGCAGAGCGGTTTCTTTCACGAACTGCTGACTATTGGTTTTTGTATTTTTGATCTTATGCAAGCCTGTTTCCGTGATTTTCACTACGGTGTATTCGCCTCTCCATTGTTTGAAGCCTGAATCGTAGAGATCGACAAGGGTTCCAATGGGAAAAGGCATGGTAGGCGCCAATCAATTAATCAATCTCATTCAAATAAGCAAATTCACCCCATGTCTCCTTTGCCGCAATGTTATAAGCCCTCGCGGCATTTTCTTCCGTCAGAAAGCTGCCCAAATACCTGGCCTTTTCAAAGGTTTCAATTTGAGCAATCCAGCGCTTTGCATACTTATTCCAATAAACTCCTTTGTATTTGCTTGTATATTTTCTATCTGTACGTTTTCCAGTGTTTGCTGTATTTTGATGGTTTTGAGCAAGCCTTAATTCATCGTTAACGCCCCGGTTCCTGTTTTTATGATCTACAAAATTTTCGCCTGGATTGATTCCTGTTCTCATGAAAAATACGATTCGATGACACAAGTAATATTGACCTTTGATACTGACGTACCAATAGCCAACGGCTTTCTTTATCCCCGCGTCTTTGCCATTTGCCTTCCATCTTAAACCCGATTGCGAATGTTCATCCAGCTCGAATAATTCATTCAATTGATCCAAGGAAGGTAAAGCGAGGAACTTGCGGGGCATCGAAACGACAAAGACACGCTAAGATCATAACGCCCTTTGATTACCTTCATAGGCGTTACCAGCGACGGAGCACGCTGTGAGGGCTAGGCCTCGTGAAGCCTAGCCCAGCTCTAGCTTCAGGGCATTTGGTCACAGATGCCCATCAACATTTCGCCTACATAATGCTGAGCTTGGCGAAGCTTATCAAAAGCTTCTGCTCTTTCATCACGATGCCGATAGTAAGCATCAGCACCTTGCGGATAGAAATCACGAGCGTTTGAAGTGGCCGCCACAAGCGCATCAACGGCTTTGCCGATGGCATCGTAAGCAGCAGCATATTCATCACGCAGTGTAGTGAAACCAGTGCCGTTGAGATGGATGGTGGGAATGGTTGCCATGAGAGGAAGCATCGCTGTCGAGGACTTTGGAACAATACAAGAAAAAGGCCCCGTTTCCGGGGCCTGTAGCATTTCGTTACAAAGCTCAGTTGACCACGTTGGCGCATAGAGCAGCAACCATATTGGCTTCGCCTGGTTTAGCTCCTTTTGCCACTGGGCTCCGCCAGCCCTTCCATTGATTCTGTTCGAGCGTATTCACCTTAAGCAGAGGACAGCTCACGGCAATGGGAGAAGGCGTTTGAGCACTTTCATCTTTGCACTGGCGAGTGGTGGTCCTGACGCCATCAGCGGAAAGCTTCCAAGAGCCCCAGGCGTAATAGCAATCGCCAAATTGACGCTCGGTGGCGGTTTGCCCTTCTTTGATAATGCGCTCCAAGAGAGTAGCTTCTTTGGAGGGCGTTTGCTGCTGCTGAACGGGAGGCAGTTCAGGCAGAGCAGTTGCGAGGATGAGGGAAAGCATGGTTTTGAGAAGAGAATGAAATTAGGCTAAGAGTCGTTTGATAACGCTTTCTACGTTCTTGAGAAGACGCCTATCTAAACTACTTTTGCTTGTGACGAGAGTTTTGCCGGAAGGATGCTTAAATATGTAGTGCTTTGTTTCACGATGGAGAACAAAGCCATATTTAGCGGCCAAGGCAATAACTGCTCGCCTGTTGTCCTTAAGCGCCATTAAACATCGCCTTTAAGTATTCGGCCAATTTCAATCTCTGGGCCATCAGTATAAACGAGGCAATCAGCCTCCCAAGATAGTGGATTCTTGCCTTCTTTCACTTCTTCTGACCAAATAGAAGGTCGCTCAGTGGCCACTATTTCATTGGCGAAGTCTTCGGCCTCAGAATCATCTTCAGCCCAGACATACGCTTGGTAATTGATTTCAACAACATACAGTTTCTTTTTCATGGTCAAAGCACCTTCCAAATGTCATCTTGAAGAGCATCTGCAAGAGTGGTTAGCAGGGCTTTCTTGTCTTTATAAGCGGGCTTATCAATGCGGGAAAGAATAAAACTGCGAGCAGAAGAGCGATCATTTGCGCTGTAATCTTTCCATTTATGCTTGGCGTTGTCAGAAACCATTTTGACAATGGCTTGTTGCGTTTTTGTAAGGGGCATAGTTTTAATCGGAGAGTTGTTCAAGGGCTTTGCGGATGGCGGATGCGTCAAACCCAAGGCCGTGAGCAATTGCGTCTGCCTTTAATAGATCAAGCTCAGCAAGCGCCTGCTCTTTTAAGCTGGGCGGTTTTGGGCGACGGGCATTGTGTAAATCAAGTTCGTCGAAAGGCTCTTTGCGGTTTACGATCCACCTGCAGCATGCGTTTAGCTCTTTATCGCTAGCCCATTTCGCTGCTTGATCAGCAACAAAGCCAATGATGTCGTCGTGTTTGATCTTTGTATTGTACCAATCTTCTGTCCATTGCTTCACTTGCTCAGAAGAAGGGAGTATTGGATGATTGCTAGTCATGATTTAGAAGACAAGAGTTTGGCCATTGGCCTTAATGCTTACCACGCGCTCACAATCAAATGAACGCCAAGCGCCTTCTCCTTCTTTACGAGCAATGGAGAAATCACGACAACGGACAATATTGGGCTTCTTTACTGCCGTGCCCGTGCCTTTGATTTCCTTGGTGTCCCAAGGATTGAATTGAAGCTTACGCACGGAACCATCAGCTTTGATGAATTCCACGCTCACAATGCTGTGACCAGCATTAAAAATGAACTGTTTGATTTTGTTGGTTTTGTCCATGAGGAGCTGTCGCCAGCGAAAGAACAAGAGGGGAAGGAAGAGCCTCCGAAGAGGCTCCGTGCATCACCCAGGGAGAGTGTAGAGCCTACTGAGCTGAGCTGTCAAGCTTGGCTACGGGGAAGCCATTGGCAATGCGGCAGTAGCGCTCGGGATGGTGCTTCAAGCATTTGTCAAGCCCTGCCTTGTTGGGCATTGCTTCAGGGCCTGCAACGATGGCAAAAATGCCAAGCCCAAAGGCCAAGCTCACCATGAGAAATGAAGCTGCGTCTTTCATAATCTTGAAATGCAAACGCGCCACAATAAAGCCGCAGCGCCACCCTTAGTCCGTTTTGTTACTTTTCTTCATACTCGCCCTGCCAAGGATGAAACCATCTGGCTGATGACCAAGCTTGCACCTGATTGAATCAATGCCATTCGTGTACCATTTCGTGCCCAAACAAGAAGGATTCTTTCTATTTCTTTCTGCGAGATCTGGACGAGGCTTGCCATACATCGGATTCAGTTCGCCAATCAGGCGAATGCCATGCATTGGATTTTTGCTTCCTTTGCTTTTCCCTTTATTCGCGGCTGAAATCAACGCCTTTGCGTGATCTGTATGTTGCTTTCCGTAAAACGGATTATTTTCGCCTTGCATGCTGCGACTTTTTTGTTGCCTCCAAGATTCGTTAGGCACCCATCCGCTAACACCTTCTCCTCCATCCGTCATATTGCGAAGAATGCCAGTTCCAATGTCTTTTCTTCCGTAAAACTGAATTAGCAAGCGCTCATACCTAAAGGCTGTTTCTTCGTCTAATCCAGAGTGCAAAATTAAAATGCGCGACTTATCTTGCGGTGGATTAACGCCATGCTGGCGCTTTGAATAAACACGCTTCTTGGACCCCTTTCCAATGTAATAAAAAGTGTTGTCCTCGCGACAAAATGCGTAAACCATAAATTTTCCCATAAAGAAAGGGGATGTACTCATCCCCTAATCCTACTTCATACTTTTGAAATACAAACTCTTGTTATGCCCCTGCTTAAACTTGAAATTCGTGCAAAGGCGCCAACGCTAAGGTCAATAATTCTGCCGTGTGCATACGGGCCTCGGTCGGCAACTCGCAAAATCACGGACTTTCCATTGGACTGATTTACGACCCTCAATCGAGTGCCAAGGGGAAGCCATGGGTGAGCCGTTGTCATTGCTTGTGGATCCATTGGCCTACCATTTGCCATTGTCTGCCAGGCGTAGCCATCTGAAGCGGTGCCATAATAGCTCGCGTAGCCACATTCGAGAGCTGCTTGCGCCGGGATGGGACAGAGCAGCAGAAGGGAAAGAAAAAGACGTTTCATCAATTAGTACGAAAGAACTAGCGAGGGCCATGCCGTCTCCGACAAGGCAATGCCCATTGTGCCATGAAACGAGCAGCTAGTGCCGAGTTGATGCAAGGTGTTATGATTTTGAAGTGGTTGGTCCTGGCGGCTTAATTGCTGCCCTCGTCTCCGGGCGAGCCGTAAGGGTGGACGGGGCTGGTGATGCGGGCGAAACCGTATGGTTTAGCCAAGGAGTTTTGCATGGTCTCCTGCGAGGCGCGTCACCCTCTCAAGAAGCTTTGAGAGCAAAGCCTTATCGGAAGTCACATGAGAAAAGGGGCCTTGAGCCCCTTTTCTTTTGCCTATGCTTAAAGGGCTAGGAGATTGTTATGAAGCTTTCTGCGGAGCAAGAAAAGGAAAGATTGAAGCGCTGGTTGGCAAGTGGAGAAGTTTACGATCCTCGCAATGAAGATGATTTTGATACTTGGGACGTTGGGATGGAGCCTCTTCCTGGTGATCGTTCTTGGACAAAGAAAAAGCCCCTTAAGGGGCTTTAGCAGGAATCTTGATAAGTGGCGTTTATTGGAAATCCTGATAAATTAAGACAATCTGTTAGGAAAAACAAGAATGGTTAACACGTTTGCCTGATGTGTAAGCATGGTTTGCAAATGAGTCTTACTGCTGGGCTTCAAGCTCATCAGCGATGGCAAGCAAATTAGGGAGATACACATAATGCCCATCACTGTCATCAGGAACGGAAAACTCCGCAGCAGAGCGAAGGGCGGCGGCGATCATGACAAGATCCCCCTTGTACCATTCCTTGTCATAGGCACCGTCGCAGTTGTCTAGATAGGCGTTGAATACTGCCTGAGCAGCGGGTGAAAGTTCAGTCATAGAAGTTGATCGGACTACTGGGTTTCAAGTTCGTTAGCAATGGCAAGGAGTTTGTTGCGAACAGGATCATCCTTTTCGTACTGAAGCATCTTGCCATCTGCCCACACATCCTCGTAGGACAAAGGTGCGACTATCTCAGCAGTAGCACGCAGGACAGCAGCAACAGCAAACAACTCCTCTGTGGTTACCGTCCATTCGTAACGATCCAGAAATGCGTTCCAGACTGCCTGAGCGGCAGGTGAAAGTATAGTCATGAGAAAGAGAAGGGATGTTGACTACTGGGCTTCAAGCTCGGCGGCGATGGTGAGGAGATTTTCTCGAATGTCGTCGGTGCGGGCTTCCATTCCGGCGTCCCATTCAAGGTTTCCCGTGTAGCACTTGTAGTCATCGGGAGCCACCAAATCCGCAGCAGCACGAAGGGCGGCAACGGCATTGGCACGAGCCCAATACCGCTCTGGACCCGTTGAGTTTTCTGTGTGCAGGGCATCCAGCACTGCCTGCGCGGCGGGGCTCAGTGGGGTGGTGTCAGTCATTGAGTAGACCTCCATCAACGAGAGCATCACACCATTCCTTGAATGGCGCCTCGATCTGAGCCATGGCTTTGTTGTCCACGGCGCTTGGATCGCGGATCATGGCAATGGCAAGGCCAAGAGCATCACCGAGGCGATTCTCAAGGCTGTTTAGTGGCACAAATTTGAAGTCAGTCATTGATTTGCTTGGTCATAAAGAGCATTGACAATGGTGCCGCGATCACCGGGGTAGAGATCAAAGGGAGTTTCGTTAAGCCACAAGGCCACCGTGCGGATCGCAGCGCGGGCTTCTTCCTCCCAGTTGATGGGTTCATCGTCTCGACCGATAGCGCGGGCTACCTGATCCACCAGCGAATTACCAACTTGGTTTGAAGTAGAAGTTGGCGTCATGCCAACCATAAAATCGGGCGTCAGTAATGCTTTTAACTCTGCCTGCTGCTTTGCAGTAAGTTTCAGAGGTTTGCTGATCTGGTGGACTTTTGATGCTTGGCGTTCAGCAGCTTCTAACGATTCAACCCGGCTAAATAAAGCCACAATGTTTGAATTCGTTTCGACAATATGTTTGTGAACTGCATCTTCTAGCGTCTTGACTCTGGCACGGAGTTCAAGGATGCAGGTTTGAGGAGCGTAGCCGTATTCATCAGACCAATGCGCTATTTCGGCCCATTGCTTGGGCGTTGCTGTGTAATCAGTCATCGAGTTGCTCCAGTGCGCGGCGGGGGAGAGGTCAGTCATGAGGAGGTGCCATAACAACGTGAATATCGCGGCCAATGCCGCATGAGCCCCACAGCACGAGATCGAGCTGAACATTTGCCGCAATCGGCACGTCAACTTGGTGAATGGTTGATGGATCGGAATTAATCCACCAGAATTCACCGATGCGGCCTTGGTTGCTGTCGATGCTGATCATTCGGGCAGGGCCTCCAG
>JACCEA011869689.1_pt1 | contig 15404 bp, 15 predicted proteins | sample 7449851 | NCBI WGS metagenome assembly JACCEA01 (sample SAMN15323453, study PRJNA562643) | freshwater metagenome | isolation source: river surface water | place: USA:Blue River Watershed | collected 2017-08-18 | reverse complement strand
TTGACCAGTGAATTAACTGTGAACGGTCGCGAACATCCATCAGAAACTGAATAATGTCCATGTATGAATTCAAACAATGACATTGTTCTTCTTCATGCTTCTGATCATCAACTTCCGGAGCTGGTGGCAGGAAAAATGAGCTATAGTTAATTTGGTCCATTTTTTCCAACTTCCTGTTCCATTTGACGCTCTTCCTCTTCAAGCTGGCGTAGAACTGAAACGGTCATTGCTTTCAATTGCTTAAACCCGGTTAGAACTCGCATACGAATCTTCATTTTTTCAGCAGTATCGAAATGAGTTGTGGTTTCGCCAGTATCATTATTGACATGCTGCGTTTCCTTTTGCTTATTCACATGGGAAAGTAGCTTTTTACCAGCAAGATACATCCGGTTCAAATGCAGCAACTTTTCAGAAAGGTTCATTTCGTCATACTTTTTTGATGCACCAGTCAAGGTTTTAACATCTTGTGCGGCAGCAGATGGGTCCAGTTTGACCTTACTTGTGAAATCAACTTCCATCAAAGAATGTAGGGTCTTAAGCTCGCTCATTTTTGACCCTTTTCGGCCAAGCTTTCGGTTGTTAATACTCTAACCCCAATGTTGGCCAGGGCAACAATAGCGGTTAGGGCGCCTGGGGGGATAACACCAGTTAACACACCACCGTAATCGACAACTAAGGACAACACGTTGATCCAAACGGTCTTTGACTTCAGTGAGCCACGAAGAATAGCAATTTTATCATCTGACATTTTAATCTCCATCATTTCCAGTATTTAGCGAACTATCCAAGAACATCTTGAACGAAATTTTTTCTTCCGACAGATTGGTCATCCTCTTGAAAATTGTCATAACAACACCAAATTTTCCTTTGGTGGTTCCATATTGGTCAGTCACAATTTTCTTGGCCTTATCCCACTTCTTTTCCAACTCATCAGCGGGAACGTCATGCTTTTTGGCCAAAGCATAAATCATCTTGTTCGGCATTTCAATCTTTCTTGATTTCGTTATCCAACATCCGCAGTACATCTTCCTGCGAGGCGACGATGACGTTGTTGGTGGTGTTACCCTGTTTTACCGCCGCTGGATTAAATGCGGTCGCGCGCTTGCGGTCTGTTTTGATTTTTGCCTTTGAGGTTGCCGCATTAAGGGCAATGTTCAGGAAGTTTGCCGCAACTTCAGCATTCCTCGCAGCAAACTTTGGATCAATGATTTCGACCATAGCAGTTTGTTGTTTGTATGCGTCTAAAGCCAGATCGTACACTTCATCAATCCTTGCATCAGTGGCAATATCATCCGCATCCTTTTCTTCAACAGGCGCCACTGGCACAACCGCAGATGCTGGAATTTGGCGATACTCTTCCATAAAGTCGCCAGTTTCCTCTTGGATGTCAAATAATTCATCCAATGGATTCTTAAAAATTTGTTGCTTCATGTCTTCTTCCTAACTATCTTTTTGGGCATCAGGGTTTTTTCAGTGATAACTCTGAACTCCAAACCATTCATTTTACAGAACTGTGCAGCAGCTACCCATTTAGCTTTATTTACAGCCACATCTTGCCTTTGTTGGGGCGTAGAATTTGGTCGCTCGATAGTTTCATTGTATGGTTTAATTTCCACAATTTCTTTCTTGATTGCCCCAGTGGAGTCTCGGTAAACTACTAAACAATCAGGACTGTATGTGTGAACCTTACCATCTATAGGCGACACATATTTTATTTTGATAGTTTCACTGGACCACTTAAGCACTGACGGAGTAGAATCCAGCCAAGCAAAAAACTTGAATTCCCATGAACTTCTTCCGAAGATTTTATTTGTGTCGCCGATATATTTCTCTGGGTGCCGTGGATTGAAACGTCCACGCATCCCCGTTTTGTTTTTTGCCATTTTAACCCCCAGGCTTCAAACTATCACTTAGGAAATTCAATACGGTGTTTGCGACTTTAGGCTGTCTATTTGCGATCTTGAACTGATTTTCTACAAGACCAACAACTCGCCTTGCTTCCGGTGGCAACTGTGCAGTTCCAAATTTCTTGACTTCATTGATTAATACTTGTTGGGGCTGAATACCAGTTGCCCCCCAAATATCAATATTTTTGCCACTGACTAAATTCGGAACCAATGATGAAGATAAAAACCCACCAGAGGATGGGGGTTCCAAATTGGAAATAACATCGTCCAAAAATGAAGATGTTGACGTATTTTTTGATTGCGGGTCGGCATGTCCTGCCATAGACGAATTAGAAGCAATAGAAAAATCTGACACTACCCCACCAACATTTGGCATTGGGTTTCTTGGATTCGCTAACTCTTCCGCATTGGGAATGACTATGGCATCGTATGAAAACTTTAATACCACCTCACATGCATTTGAAGAATCTTCTGCGGATAAGTCATTAAGTTCTATGCTGGAAATAGTCGGATTTACATACAAATAAGAAATTTGTCTGGCCGCCCCATCATTAGTTGGGACAATATAGGTTTGGGTGATCTTGATTACCTGAAAAATTTGACCATTATCGGTATTGACTGCCGCACGATGAGAATAATCGTTGGTTGCATGGGTATCGCCAGAAAAAGTCATTCCATGACCGTCAAGCATCAACAGATTCCCGGTAGTCATGTCTGATGACATAGTATTTGCCCTACGGGTAATAGGCTGAAACATCGACAAAACAAACCTGAAAAAATCAATTACTGAATTAGATGAGTCATCATAAAATGTGATAGAAACATCTTCAGTTTTGGTGGATTTTACTACCTTAGTCTTGAAGTTGTATTGATTAATGTCCTCGAACTCAAATGTCAATTTTGGTCGATCCACCGCTTTTGCCATGAATGACATGTTTTTTGCCCACTCTTCATTAGCCAACTCGGAAAATTCAGGTTTCAACATGAAGTCAACATAAAACATGAACTTCAGTTTTGGTCTGAATTGCGCATTCGCTAATCCGTATGCATACGATACTGAATGCCAGCCATCAAGTTTATTATTTGATGTTGTGGTTCTGGCCCGGGGCTGGTCCAAATTATTATCAGCGATAAAATCACCAAGCTCATCCGTACTGACCTCTTGATCAACACCAAATACGGAGTTTTCCAGCGCGGTTATAGGATCCTCAACTTCAGAAAATGGAGACGTATCCGCCAAATCAAATAATTCACTATTGATTGCCGCAATAACATCGTCTTCATTTGGAAAGTCTGTTGGGTACGGGACTATACCCTCGTCAAAAAGGTCTTCAAAGGACATAGGCATTCAGTTTAATGTATTTAACAAAAAAGCCGGGTATAAAACCCGGCTTGAAAAGATTTTGGTTTGACTTTTTGTTATTACAGACCAGCGGAACCAAAACCGCCAATAGCAGCACCGTAATCGTTGTTGAGGTTGACAGTGTAAGCGTGATCGAAACGAATTGACAACTGAACCTTGACGGCTTCTGATGAGGAATAATCCAGTTCACCGAAGTTTGCTGACTTAATCCACGCACCTTCAATCACCCACATTTCCAGAACACCTTCGTCACCATCCATCATCTTCAAGGTCATTGCGAACTTGTAATCGGAACCGGTAGCAGCAGTGTTGAAATAGCGACCATCAAAACCCAAGCTATTACCAACCAGACGTTGGGTAGTTTCCAGTTGGGCCTTCAGCATGTCTGAAGCGAGGCCGTTGATGTCATCTTCAAAAGTCAGGCTCATTGGTTGCCACTCATGCTTACCAGCAACATAAGCGGTAGAATTATAGCGATGGAGCGCAACTTCACCGAATTCCAGGTTGGGACGTTCGACATTAGTAGTCTGAATAGTCAGTTCTCGACCATCAACATAACCAGCAGCGCGACCAATACCTTGAAACGTGATAACCCACTTGTTTTGGTGTTTTGGGTGCAAATATACACCAGCGTAACCAACCACGCCTGCATCAGCTAAAGTAGCCATTGCTTTCTCCTTACTTTCAAATTGTATTTAGAAAAATCAATTTTCGCTCAAGGGGGCAGTATGCCCCCTTAATTATTAAATTGAAGTTCCGGTATTGACAACACGAATTGGGATGTAAATGAATTCAGCATCCTTCTTCGGCTTAATCGCGACATTCAGATACATTTCGTTCCGGTCAATACGATCTGCAGTGTTGTTTGAGGAATCGCAAACAGTTGCATAATCGTAAAGTGCGCGCTTGGACATGTAGTCGGCCAGAATTCCATCAGCATTAGCCTTAAGGGCATCACGAGTGATCTGATCATTTGGCTTGAACAGGAATGGGAATGAGCCCTTACGCAGTTTGCGCTTCATGTCGCAAACCAGTCGAACTGTAGAAATACGGTCCAGAGCTGAAGCTGAAGACGCAGAGGTCTTTTGGCCCATCAACTTGAATCCACGTCCAGGAATAAACTGGATTGGGTTGATGTTCTTATCGTATTCGTACAGAATGTCCATGCGACCACGGTTGATTTCCACTTCAACGAACTTGGCATTTTCGCCGATCTTACCAGTAACATAACCAATCTTGGTCACACCGACAACATCACCATTACCTTCGCCGGCAGGAGCCATCCACAGATAAGAAATGTTATCACTGTTGGCAATAGTACGAATAGCAACTGCTGAAGGTGGAACCAAAACATCGGTGCCGTCAATATTGCTAACAATACACCATGGGTAGTAGTACGCATTGTATTCAGAGCGCACACGAGCAGTGCTCATTGCCCACACAGCAGCTTGTTCGGGAGTCTTATTGACTGGAACATCATTGATGCCGAAGGCTTCATAGTCAATGTTTACATCGGTCAACAGGCGCTGAATTTCATCGGCAACTTCTGGATAACCGGGGCAACTAACCAGATTAAACTCAAAGTATGGTGAACGAATGTCTTGGTTAGCGTTGATTGCTGCCTGTAGAGCAGTAACAATCTTCACACGACGCTGGGCATCGGTTTCACCAAGAGGATTTGGAACGGTAACTTCAGTTGCAGTAATAGTAAAAGTATCGCCGGCAACAAAGTCAACAGATCCATCAACTAATGTGAAAGTGATCTTGTTGTTGTCGAATGGAACACCCACAGTACCAGCAACACCAGACAGGCCAGAATTTGTTCCAGTTACTTCAAAGGCAGTATCTGACAGCATGGTGACAGTAAACACTTCGCCAGAAGTCAGTAATTGATCAACAGTCAGACCTTCGATGGTGCCATTTCCAACATTAACCGGATTAGCAACCGCGTTGTAACCAACTTGGAAGGTGAATGTATCGCCAGCAACGAAATCCAGACCATCATCAACAACCTTCAGTTCAATCATTGAGTTCTTGAAGGTCTTTCCAACTTGGCCGCGACCGTTGCCACCAGAAATGTAATTCGCAGTATCTGCCGAAGTGACTTCGTTGGCAATAAAACCGAATTGTTCTGAGCGAACCACATACTGTGGAATTTCACTATCAGACACAATAAATTCAATAGTGAAAACTTGTGGCTTGACCAACTCCGACTTAACAACGATATTGGTCAGATGGCCTTCGCCCTCACCAAAAAAGGTTGCAGTAGACGGGATGATTGAGGGGATACCAAGTGACATGAAGGTTTCGCCAGCTTCACTATCATCAAGATCGATGTTCGCACGCAGAACCAAAGCACGTGACCCAACTTCCAGGAAATGGTTCAGAGACAACAGACCATATTCATTTCGAGCGTCACCATGCTGCTGATTGCCGGCTGAATCGGTTCGGAATGAAGGGACACCATACAGTTCTAATGACTGTTCAATACCGGTGACAATGCGAACGACACCAGATTCGGCAGTGCCGACCGCAGTGTTGTTTGAAGGATTAGTTTTTGCGCCCTTAGTGGCGATAACAAAGAGCGGAACCGTTGAGGCCGCTCCGGGGGTGTAATATGACTGATTGTCAACAGTCACTGACACACCAGCAGAAACGCGAGTAGCCATTTTTTACCTCTTAAATTTGAATACTATCAAAGTATTTATGATTTTGGATTTTTAGGACCATTTTTGTTGAGGAAATCCTCTTGTGTTACTGTCACCTTACCAAGTGAATCTGAGCCGAACGGGACAATGTTCCCGTCAGAATCAACTTCCATGGTCCTTGTGGTTCCATTGGCAATGTCAATGGAAATTTTACGCACCAAGTCATCCCTAACACCCATAGGGATAGAAATGAAAATTGGTAACTTGAATGTTAAAGACCAAATAATGGTCCGGTTTGTTGCGGCAATTGGGTAGTTTTCCTCGTTAGAAATGCCCACCAACTCTACTGAAGAAATCATAGTCCAGTCGAGGGGACTATCAGATTTTTGAATTTGTAAATCTGGATTAAACAACACCAGAATTTGCTCCAAAATTTGATACATTTGGTCCAAATTAGAAGCCATAATACTCAATTCAACTTCCATGTTATAAGGTACCGGCATAGCGCGCTTCAATGTAGTCAAATCGTCCGGAAAAACCCCACCAACCGGCATAGTCACTCGTTGGTCAATTAACGAAGGAACTTTACGCCGGTCTGGGGCCATTTCTAGGTTAGACATATAAACAGACATAACTGGCAACGACACCATTCTATTCTGTGTATTACCGGCCATTAGTGCGGAAACAACCCGATCCCTAAATCCCATAATACAAGGAACGGAAATCATTTCTGGATCACAATCAGACCGACCAGTCTGAACTTGTAAGCCAGAGAAAATACCCATAAATTGCCGAATGTATGAACGAATCTGATTTTCGTAAAAATGATGATGTATCATTTATTGTCCTTTGGTAATTTACCAGTTGTCCCAAGTTTAGTAGTTCTATTGAAAATCTCAGAATGGGATGGCTTGTGCGAAGTGGTCTCTCTTCGGCGATCAGTCTCCATGTAAATCCATTTACCCTTTGACAGACTGAACTTATACAATCTTGGGGAAATATTTAACTGTGGCTCATAGTACAATCTAAAATATTCCCCATCCTTGGATGCGGAAACTTCTGGAAGTTTGAAGCCTTCACCATATGGTAGACCATCAGGTGGCATGCCGTCTTCAACATAATTAGCAGTACCATCATAAGTGTTTATAGATGGAATGTGCGGATTTAGACCGGATGCGAGTTCGGTAATATTTGCCCCCTTTTCCGGAACTGCCGTTTCTGCCTCTTGCACATTTATTTCCTGGGCAACAAGCGGCCCAGTTTGAATTTGATTTCTAGAACCGTTAAAAAAGTCAGAGTCATCAATTTTGTACAATTGACTGTCAACCGTACCCAAAATGTCTCGATGTTCCTGAGATGGCATAAATGGAGTTGCTTGGAACTTAAAAATGATTGGTCGCCACGAGGTGGTTCTACCAGAAGCGTCCCAACCAGTATCAACAACTTCTAAAAATTTGCGAACTGGCTTGAGATTGTGGTCATATTGCATTTCCGAAGGAACCTCAACAATGTCCCCAACCACAATAGGTCTGCCAATAGCTTTCACCATTCCAGCAAACGTCGTTGTGAAGTTGAAGGTGTCCCCCATGTCAAAACCGAACTTATTGAAATTGGTAACCGTGTCAAAAGCTGTATAAGCAACCTTCAATTCTATTGCCGTCTTTGCATAATCCCGGTCCCTATTTTCCATGAAGAGAGTGTCCTGAATATCATCCAACCTCGTGGATTCATAATCATACAGCTCAAGTTCGGAAACTTCCCATGGACTATTTGTAGATACCCCAGAAAATGATGTAGGAACAATGCGCCAATATCGTGAAGGTTTCGTCTTGTTGATTCTAACAATACTTGAATCTTGCACGTTGGGCAAATTGACCACATCAGCTCTGATCCACTTCATTTCAACTGGAATAGAGAACATATCACCAGCAACAAAGTTATTAATTCCAGCGGTAATAGTGAACGCGCAGATGTTGCAAACAAATCTTTCACCAACCTTTGCGACCCCAACGGTGAATGCTTTATCCCCCTGAAAAAACACTTGGAATGTATTGGCGTTGGTTGCAACCAACATCAGCATTCCGGATTGGGGCTTCTGACCTATAATTAGACCGACAATCCTTCCATTTCCGGAACCGGTAAATCTAATTGCATCTTCCGAAGTCGTGAAGTTACCATCCGATCGCTCAACTCTAATTTGCAATGCTCGACGACCAGAAGATGGTTGAATAATTCTAAGAGATGTAACTGACTGAGCATTAGGTTGTTCATTTTCATAAGCAGTAGCGCCGTATGAAGTCTTCCTAAAACCGAAATCATAACCAATCCAGCTTGGGGTGGTTAAAACCCCAATTCCGTTTTCTCTGGACACCCAGGTAGAAATGTTATCAGTGAACGCATTTGCTGAATTGTTCATTGGCGATCCGTCACCAACAACATCAACCAAACGGCCTTGTTCATGAACACCCAGCAACTTAAAAACCCTAAGTGGAACACCGGAAATTTCTAGGTTTTCATAAGCATATGACTCCTGAACCGTGTCACACTCCGGGGCAGATAGTTGGAAGTCACCGGCACACAACTCCGGTGGTTTGTATTCCGTCAATCCATCGTCTTGGTCATGTAATGACCCTTTATTTGGACAAGAGTTGTCTGACATATTAACCCATCAAAAATGAAATGTTTCCGACTTCCGCTGAAGAGTGTTCCCAATCCAGAAGGGCTTGCTTCCACTCCGTAAAATCAGTTCGTGCCTCAGTTAAAAGCGTTTCGCCATTCAGCGTAATATTTCCTGAAGCTCCTGGTGTTCCACTGGTGAACTTACTACGGATCAACCCCAGCATTTCTTTACATTCAGCAATAGCCCAGCCCTGAATAAACTGCTTGGCGAATCTGTCCAGCATAATTTCCTGCTCGGTCCGTTCCATGAACACCTCAATAACAACCTTTTCATTTTGAGCTATTCTTCGTGTAACATGCATTTCGCGGCGCGCTTCGCTCCAGGTATAAATGTACTCGCCGGCAAAGATTTTACTCATCTCTTCTTGTAGATTCGACATCAAATGAATTGACAGCAAGTCAACAGTCGATGCGGAATAGAAGAATGATGCAAATGACTGTAAGAACACATTTGCGTCCCAACTAGAAGATGCAGACGTAAATCCAAAAGTATTGATACGGTAAATTTTGACAACATTAACGACTTTATCAGTGCCGTCCATGGGACTATTCAGAAAATAAACCTGTTGGTTCTTGAATAAAGAATAAAGCAAAAACCTACGCTCATACGCATTAGAGGAAAGCTGTCTATATGTATCAAGTGCGTTATCAATCGCCACGTTGAAGTGTTCTTCAGTCAATTCGACGCACTGGGTTGGCCACCCAAGTTGTAGCTTCAATACCTTGATTAAACGCAGACGGTCATCGTATGTGCCATCGGTGCCAATAGCAATTTTGTCAGTTGAAGGAGTTCCTTCCTGATCAGTATTAGCATGGATCCACTTCACCCCATCCCAAACATTCAACTGCTTTTGTTTGGTGTTGTAGAACAACAAACCAAGATACGGATCTACCAAATCTGTCGTCTCGACAATAAATGGGACAGTGAAAAGGGGGATCATTCCTCCCGAAACAATCATCAGGGCAGACCCGGATGACGCAAAATTCCAATTAGCTCCATCAAAAATTTCAAGTCGTGCGGAAACATATGAATAGAACATTTCGCCAGCAACAGCATCAACCGGATATTGAATACCACTGGTGACTTTTACAAATGGCACAAATGTTTGACCAACTTTGACTTGCGTATTTGTTGGGCTGAGTTCAACAAACTTTTTGCCATCGAACCCTTTGATCTTATTACCATCCAATAAGTAACATTGGCCAGAAACACCAGGATTTACTTCCCCAGACAGAATGGTATCCATTCTGGTGGGAATCCAAATTTGACTATTATGTTCCCAATATTGAACTAACTCCAATCCCTTATCGTAATAAACAAAACCCTGGGTTGGATTGGTGGGGGCAGATGGCAATGATGGGATGTTCCCAACGTACACTCCAGATGCCTTTTCCAACCGAGACGCATCTAATGGATATGATTGGATACCAAATGGATAATACTGTAGAACACTGGAAAGACCATGAACTGATGCGTAATATATCTTATTTGGATTTAGGGCAGTAACCGAAATAGAAAATGTTGAATTACTCCCCTCAACCTGATACGGCGCTGGTCGTAAAAGAGTCTTAGAGTAGAAAGCAACAACCTGAGCACCAGAAATTTTAGACGCAGATGCATCCCCAAAAACAGAGGACGGTTGGTATTGTTCCCCATCTGATGGATAATTGTCGCCGGTTATAACAGTCTCCGAGACCAAAACAATCATACCATCCAAAATGGACAGTGCGGTTGGATGTGAAATCTTCAGAGACATTGAAGTGTCAGAAGTTCGTGTTGCAGTTACCGTAATCTGCCTAGATTCAACCCATAGGTCATGAGTAGTCGCTTGTGAAATCCCTGTTGACATGTATTCACCTAAAACAGTATTTAAGAAAGCAGAAAAGCCGGCGTTTGCCGGCTTTTTGTTAAGTCATCAGACTACTCACAGATAAATCACCAAAATCAATCAGATCAATAATCTTATGAATATGGTTCCCAGCAACCTTATCTTTCAGCTTTTCGTAGAATTTGGTAAACTGATCTTCATTTTTGTTAAGAAATTCTAATTTGCCATCATCAGTAACATCAACAAACTTAGGGAACATTTCATAAACCATTTGTTCCAACCAATCTCGCATTGTTTCCATATCTTCAGTTTCCGAAACGTGCTCTGACCCATGGTGCTCTTCCAGATACAACAGCCAATCTAATAGCGTGTACGGCTGCTTGACAAACCGGTTCATAACCCCAACTAAACCATTCATTTCCTTAACGATACTTCCCGGAACTTCCTCGTGATCTGTATGCACCTGCTTCAGAAATTCCAGCATCAAATATGATGCGTTTTCTAAATGATCATGACTTTCGATACCAATTTCGGATACATCCAGACATGCCATTAATGAACCGTAATTTGCAGAAATATATGCCAACAGTCTCACAATACTAGAATTCGCTCTTTGAAAATGATCAAAGAGCTTAATCTTAATATTTTGATGTCTATGACAAACCGTATTCAAAGAGTCGAAAATTTCATCGGCGTTGGTGTTATTATCACCATCATATTCAATTTCATCTAATACGTGCTCGAAAATACCATGCACACAATTTTCAAAAATTGGCGTTGAAAACCACCAGTTTTCAAAATACTTTGAATACGCAACCCCAGCAATGAGATTATTATAAAATGATGGCTCAATTTCTCCAGTATCCAAACCCTCGGCAAAAGAATTGGGGTCACAAATAGTTGAGGTGTACGATTCTATTCCTTCAATACCATTACCCAGTTGCTCATGTTCATCGTCGGCAATGGAATCTAAGAATGTTGACTTCCTACTACGAATGCTCTCCATAAGACCAGTAAATGAGTTTTTTTCCAAATTAGAAACTTGCTTGGTTAGGGTGGACATAAAAGCTTCTTGTTCATCGTCATCGGTCAATTCCCGATAATGATGAATTGCATCGTCAAGAGCCTCCACCGACAGTCTTGAATTGCCGACCGATTTAATACGATCATCATCTGCGTAGCTATCTGGGTGTTGACAATAAAAACCATCCTCAACAACGAAAATCTGCTTGATTAGGTCATTCGCAACTTGCAAGAACTCCTTTGGGGCTTGACCATAGACGCGGTTTTCAGATAACAACGTCGAACGAATTCCACCAAGCTTTGAATGCAACTTGTATGAGATACGCGCAACGGCATCATGGTCCACGTCGCCACCAGATGGCACCAAATACGCCATGTGGACGTGGTTGTTGATGTCATTACCAATATGGGCAGCGGCAGCAGAGGGCTCAAAATCGATTTCTTCATCACCATCATCGCTCATATCAATATGCTTTTGGTCAAAGATAGGCCCGTCTGCCGGGAATAAGTTTGCACAAGATGTCCATCCGCGACCAGTTGACGCCCCATAAATATCAATTGGGTGTCCAGTGATGATAATGTCATATGGTTTGTTTTTACCAATTCTTATTGGGTCCATCTGAAACTTCTCAATAAAAGACCTATGAACACCCATTTGTTGCAATACTTTGCCTATAGACATCATCACCAGTTTGACTTTTCGGTCTTGACCTGGAGCCCCAACCCACTTGCCAATAGGCAAGACCCCAGAAATGTATCCTAGACGCATCGATTTGTTTTTGATGAATGCCATTGGTGACTTATAACACATCAAAATTCCAACCATCTTTGAATAGTCATCACCATTTATATAACCTTTAGCATGCTCATCAGCCAATTCTTGCAGATCCATAATCTGATTAGGAATCTTCTGAAATGCTTCAAGAATTGCCTTTACGACCGTAAAGTCCAATTCACCATCACCTTCATTTTTCACGACCCCTGGAAAACGAATTTGATATTCTCGCTTTTCTCCACCTTTAGCAAACATCGCCTTTGCTTCAGGGTGACTATCAAGAAACATGTCGCGCTTTTCTTTCCATTCCTTAGACAACACTAAGTCGGCGTGCTTGCTTGGGTTAGATGTATCGGTAATGTCATTTTTGTAAGTTTGACGGACTGCATCCATTTCATGTTCTGGCCGCAGTGCTTCTAAAAATTGATTTAGTTTCATGTCTGTAATAGAGTTTTGGTATTTAAACAAAAAAGCCCAGCAAGATGCTGGGCTTTTTATCCGCGTTCGGGATTATTCTTTTGAAACACTCAGAATTATCCGTGTGAACCAATTTCTCGAATCCCATATTTCGTTATTCAACATCAACTTTTGCAGCTCTGTGACATTGTTTAGAACTTTTACTTGCCGACTTTCGGTGTTAAGAAGTCTAACAACATACCCATGTTCAAAGGCTTCACCAAGTCGATGTTCCCAAAAGCCGCGACCATCAAAAGTCTGTTCGGAATCCGAAATCACCACACCATATTTCTGAAAAATCACTTCCCAAAAAATGAAAGATGAAATTTTTCTAATTCCAGAGTTACTGAACTTTTTAATTAGAACCTGTCTACCAGCAAATCCTTGCGGAACTAATTCGACATGCTGTTCAATTTTTCTAACTTTTGACGCATAAAGTACGATTTCGGGTTTTTCACGCCAGCAGGCATAAAAGATTTCAAATCCCGAACCTGCTACGCAGAAAACATCCAATTCATGGTGCTCACAAATCTTAACAGAATTTTCTCTGTTGTTATTGATGAAACTTGTCATTCCATCAACTTCGGCAGAGTTCAATGAATTAATGATTTTTGGCATTTCTAACAGATTCGGGTTTTTGTTTTAGCCGATCTTAAGCTTTTTGACTTCTGGCTGAGGTGGTTCGATGCGTTCCAGAGTGATAGTGAGAATCCCATCTTGGAATTTGATGTTTTCTGACACTTCATAGTTAGTTGGAATTGACCACTGAAGTTGGAAGTTTCGACGAGCAAGGCCATTGTGGAGGAACTTACGTTTGACGAAAACCGGATTGCCGTTGAATTCATCATAGTCGTCCGGAGCTTTCGCGCCACAAACATCCAGCTTACCCTTACTAACTGTGACTTCCAATTCTTTATCGTTGAACCCGGCAGCAGCGATTTCAATAGTTACAGATTTATCATCGTTAAGAACAATGTTGTGTGGTGGGTATGTCATGTGCCGCCAGTCAGCAACAACACCACTGATCAGTGCTTCCATCATGTCACTAGCACGCATCATTTGTTTTGGATTAACCATTTTACATCTCCTAAAAGCAAGATTGAAGTTTTGGATGACTAAAAGTCCATCCACGTGTGCAGAATCCTAAGACTTCTGCAATTTTGGCGGGCCGCCAAGGACTCGAACCCTGACTAAAAGATTTGGAATCTCTTGTGCTGCCAATTACACCAACGACCCATGTTACTTGAAAATTCTTTCTATTTGGCTGGCAACTAAAACTTCAGAAGCTGCGAAAATTTTTGCCAACTCAGTGATGTTAGTTTTTCCATTTGCCACCAGAAATTTCAGCACTCTACGTGGTACTAAAATGTCACTGGCAAAAACATTTGCTATTTTTTCAATCCCAGTTGCTTGGTCACTGAAATTTTTAACATCCTCAATTTGATCCCCATGACCATTGACAAAATGTCCCAACAAATGAGCGACAATAAATCGGCGCTTCTGCATCGAGCAAGAATTTGGAAAATAAATAATATTTCCCTTCAAACAACCATTCACAAAATCATCAGTCATGAATAATCTACAACCACAAGACTCTGCAATTTTCTCAATATCAATTGGAACTGACCCGTTCCAATAACGCATCAAAAGATCATTTCCGGTCATTTGTATTCCATTTTTGGTGCCCACAGCGCGGATCGAACGCGCGACCTCTTCCTTACCAAGAAAGTGCTCTACCACTGAGCTATGTGGGCATTTTTGGTGGGCACCCTAGGAATCGAACCTAGCCAGCTTAAAGCAACGGGGTTACAGCCCGCTCCCCGTCCATAGAGGTATATGTGCCCATTTAAAGTTTTTGGTCGGAGATGCAGGATTCGAACCTGCGGTTTCATGCTCCCAAAGCATGCGCGATAACCAGACTACGCTAATCTCCGAATTGTTTGTGGTCGGAACAGTGGGGCTCGAACCCACGACCTAAGGATTAAAAGTCCTTCGCTGACTTCCAACTGAGCTATGTTCCGTTTTTTGGTTGCGTGGTTACGAATCGAACGTATCCTAAGGCTTATGAGACCTTCGTGCTGCCATTACACTCACCCGCAATAGTTATTTTGTTTTGGTGCCACTTGTCTGACTCGAACAGACCGCCTACGGCTTACAAAACCGTTGCTCTACCAGATGAGCTAAAGTGGCATATTTTTTGGCTCCGTCCTGAGGGATCGAACCTCACTAAACTCTGCTTAACAGGCAGGCCCATGCACCATGCTCGGGTTGGACGGAATATATTTAATGTTGGAGACGGTCTTGAGAATTGAACTCAACTCTTCGGGTTTGCAATCCGAGGCACAACCACTATACCAAACCGTCTTATGTATTGTAGCAGAAACATCTACTACTGTCAATCTTTTTGGTGGACCCACACAGAATCGAACTGTGGACTAAAGCTTGCAAAGCTCTCGTGTTCCCAACTATACCATGAGCCCATTTCGTTATTCTAACGAGTTTTTCTTTTTATGTCAAGCGTTTTATTTACACTAAACAAAAATGTTTGTGGTGCCTCTGGCGGGAGTCGAACCCACACCCCACATTTAGGACATGGACCTCAACCATGCGCGACTACCAATTTCGCCACAGAGGCTTAAATCATTCTAACATAGTCCATCCGGTACGTCACGGTGACATCTTTTTTGAGATTGCAATGTCCTATAATTTTCACATCGGTCGCAT
>JACCEA010088126.1_pt1 | contig 15414 bp, 13 predicted proteins | sample 7449851 | NCBI WGS metagenome assembly JACCEA01 (sample SAMN15323453, study PRJNA562643) | freshwater metagenome | isolation source: river surface water | place: USA:Blue River Watershed | collected 2017-08-18 | reverse complement strand
GGCTCATGGGGGGGCTGATCCAGATCAATGAAGGATTCCCATTATCGGAGTCCCTGAGATCCCAGTGTTCGGTCATGCCATAAAGTCAGTGGCATGTAAGAGCTTGGCCGCACAGTCCAAAGCTTTCAATTCAGAACTTTTCCGAGCAGGAGACGACGTCATGAGCAACGCCCACGAGCTGGTCATCCACCAGCCCCCCGCCGAATTTGTCCGCAAAGCCGCCGTGTCCGGCATGGCTGCCTACGAGGCTCTGAGCAAAAAAGCCGACACCGATTACGAAGGCTTTTGGGCTGAACAAGCCCATCGCCTGCTGAGCTGGAACAAGCCCTTCACCAAGGTGCTCAACGAGTCCAATGCCCCTTTCTTCAAGTGGTTCGAAGACGGCACCCTCAACGCTTCTTACAACTGCCTGGACCGCAACATCGAGCGCGGCCTGGGGGACAAGACGGCCATCATTTTTGAAGCCGACGACGGATCGGTGACCCGCACCAGCTATGCCCAGCTGCTTGCCCGCACCTGCCAGTTTGCCAATGCCTACAAATCCATGGGGCTGGCCAAGGGCGACCGCGTCATCATTTACATCTCCATGTCGGTGGACGGCGTGGCGGCCATGCAGGCCTGTGCACGCCTGGGCATCATCCATTCGGTGGTGTTTGGGGGGTTCTCGGCGCAGTCGCTGCGTGACCGCATCCAAGACACGGGTGCCAAGGCCGTCGTCACCGCCGACAACCAGGTGCGCGGTGGCAAGCTGCTTCCGCTCAAGTCCATCGTTGACGAAGCCCTGAGCCTGGGGGGCTGCGAAACCATCCAGAACGTGCTGGTGGTCAAGCGCTCCGGCGCCGAGATTTCCATGACGGCCGGGCGCGACGTCTGGGCCAGCGACGTGGTGGACAAGCAGGGCACGACCTGCGACCCGGTGTGGGTCGAAGCCGAGCACCCCCTGTTTTTGCTCTACACCTCGGGCTCGACAGGCAAGCCCAAGGGCGTGCAGCACAGCACGGGCGGCTATTTGCTCCATGCCGCGCTCACCACCGAGTGGACGTTTGATCTCAAGGCCGACGATGTCTTCTGGTGCACCGCCGACATTGGCTGGGTCACGGGTCACAGCTACATTGCCTACGGTCCCTTGGCCCTGGGCGGCACCGAAATCGTCTTCGAAGGCATCCCCACCTACCCCGACGCTGGCCGCTTCTGGCAGATGATCGAAAAGCACAAGGTCACCATCTTCTACACCGCGCCCACGGCCATCCGCTCGCTGATCAAGGCGGCAGAAACCAACCAGGCTGTTCACCCCGACCGCTACAACCTCCAAAGCCTGCGCTTGCTGGGCTCGGTGGGCGAGCCCATCAACCCCGCCGCCTGGGAGTGGTACTACCAGCACGTGGGCGGGGGTCGCTGCCCCATCGTCGACACCTTCTGGCAAACCGAAACCGGTGGTCATGTGATCACGCCGTTGCCCGGCGTGACCCCCATGGTGCCGGGTTCCTGCACCTTGCCCTTCCCCGGCATTCATGCGGCGGTGGTGGACGAAACCGGCAAGGACGTGCCCAACGGCCAAGGCGGCATCCTGGTCATCAAGCGTCCCTGGCCGTCCATGATCCGCACCATTTGGGGTGACCCCGATCGCTTCAAGAAGAGCTACTACCCTGCCGACTTCCAGGGCAAGTACTACCTGGCGGGCGATGGCGCCATTCGCGACGAGAAGACCGGGTACTTCACCATCACCGGTCGCATCGACGACGTGCTCAACGTCTCAGGCCACCGCATGGGCACCATGGAAATCGAATCAGCCCTGGTGAGCTGCACCGAGCTGGTGGCCGAGGCGGCCGTCGTGGGTCGCCCCGACGACACCACGGGCGAGGCCATTTGCGCCTTTGTGGTCTTGAAGCGACCCCGCCCCGAAGGTGACGAGGCCAAGCAAATCGCCAAGATCCTGCGCGACCATGTGGCCAAGGAAATCGGCCCGATTGCCAAGCCCAAGGACATCCGCTTTGGCGACAACCTGCCCAAGACCCGCTCGGGCAAGATCATGCGCCGCCTCTTGCGCTCCATTGCCAAGGGCGAGGCCATCACGCAAGACACCTCCACGCTGGAAAACCCTGCCATCCTGGAGCAGCTCGCCAACACGCATTGAGCTTTCATGGCCTTCACTAGGCCTGCTCAGCGTGCAGGCCAGGCAAAGAAAAACGCCTCTGAAAAGAGGCGTTTTTTCATGGGGTCAAGACCCGGTCACTTCTGCGCGAGCACCCAGTGGACCAGCTTCTTGGCTTCGTCGGGGGTCACTGCATTGGCGGGCATGGGAACCGGACCCCACACGCCACCGCCGCCCTTGATGACTTTTTCAGCCAACGTGGCTTCGGCAGTTTTGTTGCCGGCGTACTTCTTGGCGACATCTTTATAGGAAGGCCCCACCACTTTTTTGTCAAGGGCATGGCAAGCCATGCAACCCTTGGCTTGTGCCAGGGCTTGATCGGCGAAGGCGGGAGCAGAGGCCATCAAGGCGATGGCAGCAGCAGCGACAGCGTGTTTCATGAGAACCTCAATCAAAGATAAAAACAAATTGTGACGTGACCAGTATATAAGGGCAGGCCGAAACAGCTATCCCCTGGCTAGGAATTCCCTGGGGGCACAAGACCCATTTCTCGTCCCCGCGCTGAGCGCGGGTGTTGGGTTCAGGCGAAGGCCTCGGTGTCGACTTCACTGTTGGCCTGGGCGTTGTAGCGGTCACCCGAGACGGTTTGCTGATTGATCAGGGTTTCGAGCCGGTCCATCAGGTCGGCCGACAGCATGACCTGGTCTGCGCCCAGATCGTCGAGCAGGTGTTCCACCGAGGTGGTGCCCGGAATGGGGATCATGTCGTCGCCCTGGTGCAGCAGCCAGGCCAGCGCCAACTGGGCGGGGCTGCATCCGGCCTCCTTGGCCAGTGCACGGTAGGCGGGCAACAGACGCAGGTTGCTTGCATAGTGGTCCGGCGCAAACCGGGGCATGCTGCGGCGGATGTCCTTGGCGTCCAGGGCGTTGAGGTCCAGCGTCTGGTCGCACAGGAAACCACGACCCAGCGGACTAAAGGGCACAAAGGTCACGCCCAGTTCACGACAGGCCTTGAGCACGGCGATTTCGGGATTGCGTGTCCACAACGAATATTCGGTTTGCAAAGCAGTGATGGGATGAACCGCATGCGCTTTGCGCAGGGTCTGAGCCGAGACTTCAGACAAGCCAATGGTCTGGATTTTTCCGGCTCGCACCAAGTCGCTGAGCGCACCCACACTCTCTTCGATGGGCACGGACTTGTCCCAGCGGTGCAGGTAGTACAGATCAATCACATCGGTTTGCAAGCGCTTGAGGGCGTCTTCACAGGTCTTGCGCAACGTGTCGGGGCGGCCATCGATCACCCGCACCTTTTGTCCATTGGCTTGCTCCACGCCCTGCATGCCACATTTGCTCGCCAGCGTGAACCGTCGGCGATGGGGCTTGAGCACTTGACCCACCAAGGTTTCGTTGTTGCCAAAGCCATAGAGCGCGGCGGTGTCAAAAAACGTCACGCCGGCATCGAGTGCGGCCAGCAAGACACGCTCGCCTTGCTCAAACGACACAGGTGGACCGTAGGCATGACTCAGGTTCATGCAGCCCAGGCCAATTGCGCTGACAGAAAACGGGCCAAGTTGGCGGTGCTTCATGGGACAAACCTCAGGCGGTGAGCGCGGGGGCGAACGGCGTCGCCCCGCTGGGGACTCAGAACAGATCGAGCACTGCGCCCTTGCTGGCGCTGGACGCATTGAAAGCGAACTTGGCCTGCACCCCGCGTGTGTAGCGTGGCGCTGGTGCCACCCAGGCCTTGCGGCGTTTGGCGAGTTCCTCGTCCGAGACATTGAGTTCAAGCTTGAGCGTGTGCGCGTCGATGGTGATGGCGTCACCTTCGTGGATCAGGGCGATGTTGCCCCCCACGGCGGCTTCGGGTGCCACGTGGCCCACCACCATGCCCCAGGTGCCGCCCGAGAAACGTCCGTCGGTGATGAGGCCCACCGACTCGCCCAGGCCTGCGCCAATGAGCGCACCCGTGGGGGCAAGCATTTCGGGCATACCCGGACCCCCTTTGGGACCGAGGTAGCGCAACACCATCACATCACCGGCCTTGATCTTGCCGTCCAGGATGGCCTTGAGGGCAGACTGCTCGTCGTCGAACACCCGTGCCGGCCCGGTGATGACCGGGTTCTTGAGGCCGGTGATCTTGGCCACCGCCCCTTCGGGCGAGAGGTTGCCCTTGAGGATGGCCAGGTGGCCTTCTTTGTAGAGCGCCTTGTCGATGGGGCGGATCACATCCTGATTGGCTGGCGGTTGATCGGGCACGTCCTTGAGGGTTTGGGCAATGGTCTTGCCGGTGATGGTCATGCAGTCGCCATGCAGCAAGCCTGCGTTGAGCAAAACCTTCATCACCTGGGGGATGCCGCCGGCTTTGTGCAGGTCCACGGCCAGGTAGCGGCCACTGGGCTTGAGGTCACAGATGACGGGGACTTTCTTGCGCATGCGCTCGAAGTCGTCGATGGTCCATTCGATGCCCCCCGAATGGGCAATGGCCAGGAAGTGCAACACGGCATTGGTCGAGCCACCGGTGGCCATGATCACAGCCACGGCGTTCTCGATGGACTTGCGCGTGACGATGTCGCGGGGCTTGAGGTCGTTCTTGATGGCTTCCATGAGCACGCTGGCCGACTCTTTGGCCGAATTCTGTTTTTCATCGTGCGGGTTGGCCATGGTGGAGGAATAGGGCAGGGACATGCCCATGGCCTCGAAGGCAGAAGACATGGTGTTGGCGGTGTACATGCCGCCACACGAGCCCGTGCCCGGGATGGCATGGGTTTCGATGTCGTGCAGTTCCTGGTCGGAGATCTTGCCGGCTGCGTTTTGACCCACGGCTTCAAACACGCTCACGATGTTGAGGTCCTGGTCTTTCCAGCGCCCTGGCAGGATGGTGCCGCCGTAGACGTAGATGGCGGGCACATTGGCGCGCAGGATGCCCATCATGCCGCCGGGCATGTTCTTGTCGCAGCCGCCCACCACCACCACGCCGTCCATCCACTGGCCTTGCACGCAGGTCTCGATGCAGTCGGAGATCACCTCGCGGCTCACCAGGCTGTATTTCATGCCCTCGGTGCCCATGGCCATGCCATCGGAAATGGTGGGCACCCCAAAGACCTGGGCATTGCCACCGGCCTCTTCGATGCCGGCAATGGCGGCATCGGCGAGTTTTTGCAAACCACTGTTGCAAGGCGTGATGGTCGAGTGGCCATTGGCCACGCCCACCATGGGCTTGCCGAAATCGCCCTCCTTGTAGCCCATGGCGTAATACATGGAGCGATTGGGGGCGCGGGACTTGCCTTCGGTGATGTTGGCAGAGCGAAGGGGGATGACTTTCTTGGAGGCGGTCATGGTCTGTGGCAATGGGTTGGAGGAAAGGCCAGTTTAACAACCTGGGTGACAATCCCGCCCATGCTGATTCACCCCCAATTCGACCCCGTCGCCCTGGCCTTGGGACCCCTCAAAGTTCATTGGTACGGCCTCACCTATCTGGCGGCCTTTTTGCTCTTTTGGGGTTTGGCGCGCCTGCGCCTGCGCCAATCGCCCTGGCGTGAACGTGTCGCGCAAGGCCAGTGGTCCCATCAGACCATCGATGACTTGCTCTTTTACGGGGTGCTGGGCGTGGTGCTGGGGGGGCGCCTGGGCTATTGCCTCTTCTACAAACCCGACCACTACCTGGTCCACCCGCTTGAAATTCTTCAGGTCTGGCAAGGCGGCATGAGTTTTCATGGGGGCATGCTGGGCGTGATCCTGGCCATGGTCTGGTTTGCGCACCGCCAGGGGGTGAACTGGCTCACCATCACCGACTTCATCGCGCCTTGCGTGCCCACGGGCCTGGCTGCCGGGCGCGTGGGCAACTTCATCAATGGGGAGTTGTGGGGCCGCCTGGCTGAGCCCAGCTTGCCCTGGGCCATGGTCTTTCCCCAGAGTGGCTCGCCGCTACCCCGTCACCCCTCCCAGCTCTACCAATTCCTGCTCGAGGGCGTGCTGCTCTTTGTGGTGTTGTGGTGGCTGGCGCGCAAGCCCCGGCCATTGGGCTGGACTTCTGGGGCTTTTCTCATTGGTTACGGCGTGTTGCGTTTTTCGGCGGAATACTTCCGCGAGCCCGATGCGTTTTTGGGTTTGTTGGTAGCCGGTCTGTCCATGGGGCAATGGCTGTGCGTGCCCATGGTGCTCGCGGGCGCAGGCCTCATGGCCTGGTCTGTACGGCGCGAGCCCGGCCCCGTCCACCCTTGAAGGAGTCTGAGATGCAGCAAGACATCAATCTGTACAGCGCGTTGCGCGCTGCCTTTCCCGCCGACCTGGATGCGGTGGCCATAGAAACCGATTCGGGTTTGCGGTATTCGTGGCGCGACCTCGATCGTGCCAGCGCCATGATGGCCAACCTGCTGGTGAGCCTGGATTTGCCAGCAGGTTCACGTGTGGCCGTGCAGGTGGACAAATCCGTCGAGGCCGTCATGCTCTACTTGGCCACGCTCAGAGCGGGCCATGTGTTCTTGCCCTTGAACACCGCCTACCAAAGCGCCGAGGTGAGCTACTTCATCGAGAACGCCGAACCTGCTGTGGTGGTGTGCAGCCCCAAGCACTTTGCCTGGGTCAGCACCCTGGCCTTCAAGGCGGGCACGCACAGTGTCTTTACCCTGGGCGATGACCGCACCGGCAGTCTGCTCGATCGCGCCATGCACCACAGTGACCAGCACCAACCCGTCGCGTGCAAGGCCGATGATCTGGCCGCGATTTTGTACACCAGTGGCACCACGGGTCGCAGCAAGGGAGCCATGCTCAGCCACGGCAACTTGCTCAGCAACGCCCAGGTGCTCAAGGCGTATTGGGGTTGGCAACAGGGCGATGTGCTCATCCATGCCTTGCCCATCTTTCATGTGCACGGTCTCTTTGTCGCTCTGCATGGGGCCTTGCTCAATGGCAGCACCTTGTTGTGGCAAGGCAAGTTCGATCCCAAACTGGCCATTGCCTGGATGTCGCGCGCCACGGTCTTCATGGGCGTGCCCACGCTCTACACGCGCATGCTGGCCGAGCCCACGCTCACGCGCGAGGCCACCCGCGCCATGCGCCTGTTCATCTCGGGCTCTGCCCCCTTGCTCATCGAAACCTTCAACGACTGGAAGACCCGCACCGGCCACACCATCCTCGAGCGTTACGGCATGAGCGAAACCGTGATGCTCACCTCCAACCCCTACCGCGCCGATGACCGCCATGGCGGACAGGACGAGCGCCGCGGTGCCACTGTGGGCTTTCCCCTGCCGGGCGTGAGCCTGCGCGTCCAAGACGATGCTGGCCACGATTTGCCCCGTGGCGAAGTCGGCGGCATCCAGGTCAAAGGTCCCAATGTCTTTAGCGGCTACTGGCGCATGCCCGAGAAAACCGCAGAGGAATTCACCTCCGATGGCTATTTCAAAACAGGCGATGTGGGCCTGGTGGACGAGCGCGGCTATGTGCGCATCGTGGGTCGCAGCAAAGACCTCATCATCAGCGGCGGCTACAACGTCTACCCCGCTGAAATCGAGGGCTACATCAACGAGATGCCCGGTGTGGCCGAGAGTGCCTTGATCGGTGTGCCGCACCCCGACTTTGGTGAAGTGGGCGTTGCAGTCGTGGTGCCCAAGCCGGGCGCCCCATTGCAGCCCGAGGCCATCTTGGCCTCACTCAAGGCCAGCCTGGCCAACTTCAAGATCCCCAAGCAATGCCACATCGTGAGCGACTTGCCGCGCAACACCATGGGCAAGGTGCAAAAAAACCTGCTCAGGGATCAGTACAGGGGCGAGTTCGCCTGAGGCTGCGCGGCGACACCGGGGCCGCGCGCTGCTCACCCGCTCAAGGCCTCATTCGCCAAAGTTCAGTGGCAAGCCCACATAGTTTTCGGCCACGCTGCGCATGGCCGATTCGCTGTGGACCAGATAGTCCAGCTCGGCCAATTGCACCTTGTGGTTGAAGCCCGATTCATCGGGGAAGCGGTGCATGAGCATGGTGAACCACCACGAGAAGCGCTCGGCACGCCAGATGCGGCGCAGGCAACGCTCGGAGTAGTGGTCAATCCCCTGGTCGCTCTTGTGCTGGTAATGCTCGATGAGGGCGCTGCCCAGATACTTCACATCGGTGGCGGCGAGGTTCAAGCCCTTGGCCCCGGTGGGCGGCACGATGTGACCGGCATCGCCCGCCAGGAACAAGCGCCCAAAGCGCAAGGGCTCGGCCACAAAGCTGCGCAAGGGGGCAATGCTTTTTTCGATCGAGGGGCCGGACCAGGTTGGCGCGGGCTTCGTCGTCCAGATGCAGTCTGAGCTGATCCCAGAAGCGCTCGTCTGACCATTGCTCCACCTTGTCGGTGAGGGGCACTTGGACGTAGTAGCGGCTGCGGGTGGGGCTGCGCATGGAGCACAAGGCAAAGCCGTGGTCGGTGTTGGCGTAAATGAGTTCGTGCGAGACGGGCGGCGTGTCACTGAGCATGCCCAGCCAACCAAAGGGATAAACCTTTTCATACTCGCGGATCGCTTGCTTGGGCACACTGGCACGGCTCACACCGTGAAAGCCATCACAGCCGGCAATGAAGTCGCAATCGAGGCGATGGGTTTGTCCGTTGTGCACATAGGTCACATGCGGGGTGGTGCCGTCGAAGTTGTGCAGGCTCACCTCCTGGGCTTCGTAGACGGTGGTGAGGCCTTTGGCGGCGCGGTCGTTCATGAGGTCGCGCGTGACCTCGGTTTGGCCATAGACCATGACGCTGTGGCCGGTGAGGCTGTGCATGTCGATGCGATGACGCTTGCCGCCAAACAGCAATTCAAAGCCACCGTGCACCAGGCCTTCCTTGTGCATGCGCGCGCCCACGCCCACCTCGTCGAGCGCGGCCACGGCCACTTGTTCAAGTACGCCCGCGCGAATGCGACCCAAGACATAGTCGCCGGTTTGGCGCTCGAGGATGACGTTGTCGATGCCCGCCTTGTGCAGCAAGGCACCCAGCAACAAGCCAGATGGACCGCCTCCGATGATGGCCACTTGAGTACGCATGGGGTGTCTCCTGAAGAATCGCGCAAGCTTAGGCAAGGCCAGGCCAAGTCCCCAGCGGTTTGTCAGGGGTTTTGCGCGATGATCGTGCAATGTGTGCGATCATCGCGCAAAGACTGCACCATGGGCATTTCCAAACCCGATCTCATTGAAGGCATGGTCAAAGGCATGGCCGTGCTGGAGGCGTTTGACACCGAGCGTCAGCGGCTCAATGCGACGCTCGCCGCCCAGCGCGCGGGCATCACCCGCGCCGCCGCACGCCGGCACCTGCTCACCTTGCATCATTTGGGCTACCTGGAAAGCGATGGCCGTTTTTTTTGGCTGGCCCCAAAGGTCATGCGCTTTTCAGGCAGCTACCTGGCTTCGGCGCGTTTGCCTCGCCTGGTGCAGCCTGTGCTCAACCAGTTGGCCACGCAGCATGGCCACGCTTTTTCAGCGGTGGTGCTCGATGGGGAGGAGGTGGTCATCGTGGCGCGCAGCGACGCCACACGCATGCTGGCCTACGGCTTGCACCTGGGTGCGCGATTGCCCGTGCACGCCACGTCCACTGGGCGTGTCTTGCTTGCCGCGCAATCCGATGCCTGGCTGGGGCACTGGTTGCAAGGCCGCACCTTGAGTCGTCTGACTCCAAACACCGTGATCCAGACCGAGGTCCTGCGCGCGCGCATTGAGCTTGCGCGTGAACAAGATCACGCCTTGAGCGTGGACGAACACGAGCTGGGTGTGACGGCCTTGTCGGTGCCGTTGCGCAATGTGCAAGGCCAGGTGCTGGCTGCACTCAATGTGGTCTTGCCCACCACGGACCTGCCCAGTGCCGAGGTCATCCCCCGCTTTTTACCCAGCCTGCAAGTCGCAGCACAGTCGCTCAGGGCCAGCCTTTAAACCGTCATGGCGTTGCGCAAGCAGCGCGCATAGTTATCAAAGGCCACCATGCGGATGGTTTTCTCATCCAGCCCGCGCTTGATCAGGATGTCCACGACCTTGCGCAAGTCCATGAGCTGATCGATCACTGCGCCTTGCGGCAGGCCGTCTTCATCCGACCCGATCATGACGTGGGGCGCCCCCACGATGTCAATCATGCGGATCAATTCGGAGGCATAGCCATCGATGCCGCCGCCAAACGAAGGACCCAGCGCCCACAAGCCAACAGCCCCGCCTTTGGCAGCGATTTTTTTGGCGTAGCTCTCGCTCAAGCCCCGCGACATGAAACCACGTGAAGTCCAATTGGTGTCTTGCTTGGTGATGAAACTGTGCGACCAGATCATGGGCTTGGTGGAGACCTCCAAGGCCTGGTCAATGGAAGGCCCTGTTGAATGGGCCAAGTCAATCAGGATGCCTGTGGTGTTCATGGCCTTGATGAGCTGCTTGCCAAAGTCAGACAGGCCGTTGTGCGTTGGCCTTTCGGTTTGCAAGTCCCCGACGGGGTTCTTGATGTAGTGAACCAATTGGATGTGACGAATGCCTCGCTCAAATGCCGAGGGCAGGTCGTCGAGCGTGCCCTCGAGGAAGTCTGCCCCTTCGCTGGTGAGCACCACAAAGGGCTCCCCCTTGGCGGCTTGATCCAGATCCTCAGAGGTTTTGAGAATCTTCGCGCCATTGCGCATCAAGCCCGTGGTGGCGTTGCTCAGTTGATTGTCAAAAGAAGCCTTGAGGTCGCCCTTTGCAATCGCGCGCCCCTGTTCGATGCCACTGGAGGTGAAACGAAGAAATGGACCATCGGGCACCACCGTCCAGGACAACAGGCTGACCCCCGCCTCTTGCAACAAAGATCCAAGACGGAATACGGCATCAGAATTTTTCCGCAACAAGCCAATGTGATTGTGTGCATCGGCAATCGGAATGCGGGCTTGTGCCCATGAGGCATTCACGGTGACGCTGCCCAGGGCTGCAAGCAAGAGGTTTCTTCTTTTCATGTGAACCACCTTCAGAAAAATCCAGTCTATCAACCGCTGATGAATGACCCAACAAGGCCATCAATGCCTTGATCAAAAAAGGAATTCATCTCTCCCCTAGCTCATTGGTTCTAGAGCGTTTTTGTGATTGAGGTGCTGTCTTGTGATGTCTAGCATTTACGCAGTTTCAAAAATGCATGCTCCCATGAAGAATCCAATCCTCCTGACCTTGTTGCTACTGGCCGTCAACCTCTGCGCTGCGTCTGTTCTGTTTTTGGCACCTGTACACAGTCATGTGTCAGCCCAAGCGCCATTCCTCGCTTCAGCGATCGACTTCCGATGGGGCGAGGGCACGGAGGCGGCAATGCCTGTCTCTGCCCAGCCGGACTGACGGCATCATCAAACAGTGCATTGGTATTAAGGCCCAATCAGCCTCCTTGAAAAACAATTCAAATGAATTAATTTCTGGCGTCGTGCTTTCAACATTGCCGCAATCTGGTCCTCTACAACCTAAGTTCAGTTGTGAAGCGCTGGGTACGTCAGTAGCATTCACTGCATGGAAGTTAGCCGTCATCAATCACTATTGATCATCGATGATCACCCGGTTTATCGGGATGCGCTGAACGAGAAATTGACCAGCGAATTTGCGCCGCAAGGCATCACGGTTGCCGTTGCTGGCAGTGCCAACGAAGGCCTTGAACTCATTGAAAATTCCAACCAGCGGTGGGTGGTCTTGCTCGACATCCTCATGCCCGGACTCAGTGGCCTGACCGGCATCAAGGTCTTCAAGGGCTTGCCCAATGTTGACCAGGTGGTGGCCATTTCCGGCCTGGATGAGCATGCGTGGGAGCCCAAAACAGCCTCAGCGGGTGCAAGCCTGTTTCTGTCTAAAAACAGTACGGTGGACTTCATCATTCGCAAGCTCACGCCTTTGCTGATGGCTCAGGGTCAGCCGTACTTGAAAAATGAAAACCTGGAGCCACGGGAATTTCGCCTCACCCAGCGGCAGCTGGAGGTGCTCGATTTGATTTCCCAGGGGCACCCCAACAAGGTGATTGCCGACTTCATGGACATCAGCGAGCAAACCGTCAAGATCCATGTCAATCAGATCTTCAAGGAACTGCGGGTCTTCAATCGCACGCAGGCCGTGATCAAGGCGCAAAAGCATCAACTCCTGCAGTGATGCCGACCTCACGATTCACCCCTTGATCTTCCACCCTTTGCACCTGTGAACCCAGCCCTACCTTTGGCCAACAGTGACGCCGTGCAGGGGGGCGACAGTGAAGCCAATCGCTTTCAATTGCTCTGTGAAAAGGCGGTGCACATCACCAAGGCTGCACGTTCTGCCACGTTGGCCAATGTGCTCGCGCCTTTGCTGTGCATACCCATGTTCAAGGACGAGTTGCCCTTTGCCAATTTGGCCGCCTGGCTGGGCTACATGTTGGTGGTGGTGACCATCCGCACAGGCATGGTGTATGGGTTGGCCTGTGACGTGGAAAAGATGGTGAATCCGCAACGCAATCTGCGCATCATCACTCTGGCCGTTGGCATCGTGGGCTTTGGCTGGGGTCTGGGCTGGATCGTGATGGCGCCCGATTTGCAAATGGTCAACCGCATGATCTATGTCTACATGACCACGGCGGCGATGATCTCCAGCATGTTTGCCTACAGCGTGAACACTGCGACGTTTTATGCGTTCACGCTGCCCATCATGATCCCATCGCTGGGGACGGTGCTGTGGTCCTTCACCATATTCCCCTGGCCCTTCACGGTGGGGTTGGCCTCCTTGTACATCGTGGTCCTGAGCATTGCCAAAAACTTTGCCAAAACATTCGAGAGTTCGATCCGCTTGAGGTTTCGCAACGAGCGGCTTTATCAGGAACTGGCCACAGAGCGTGATCAGTCGATTGCAGCCAATGTGGCCAAATCCAAATTCATTGCCGTGGCCAGTCATGATCTGAGGCAGCCCATGCATGCGGTCAACGTCTACCTGGATTCGGTCAATCTGGACAACCTGCCCCCGACGGAAAGGAAGTCCATTTCAAAAATCAAGAGCAGCATCACCACGCTCAATGCCATGTTTGATGCCTTGCTCAACATCAGCAAGCTGGACTCTGATGCCCTTCAAGTGAGCCACCGGGTTTTCCGCCTGGAGGATCTGGCCAACACCATCCGTGACCTCAATGAGGCCAAGGCCATGGGCAAGGGTCTGAGCTTGACCATCGATGCCCCTGACCTGATGGTGCGAGGTGACAAGTTGCTGTTGCAGCAAATCGTCAACAACCTGGTCTCCAATGCCATCCAGTACACCGAAAGCGGCCATGTGGTGGTGTCGTTCTCATGCGTCAACGGTGGCTTGGTGGTGGAGGTCAGTGACACGGGGTGTGGCATTGACTTGTCTGAGCAGCAACTCATCTTCAACGAGTTTTACCGTGCCGATCAGACGCGCGCGCTGCACGATGGTTTGGGTCTGGGGCTGTCCATTGTTCAGCGACTTTGCCATCTGATTGGCGCTGAAGTCCAGGTGCGGTCACAGACTGGTCAGGGCGCCAGGTTCATCGTCACCACACCGTTTGCGGTGGTCGACGATGAAGACCACGCGCAGGCGCCTTCCCTGGCATCGCGGTTGAACCTCGCTCACCGTTCGCTTCAAGGCAAACACGTTGCGGTCATCGAGGACAACCCCATCATGGTCGAAGCCTATCGGCAAGCGCTTTCCAGCAAGGGGGCTCATGTGCAGGTGCTCACCGAGCAGGAGGACGAACTCAATCACCAACTCGAGAGCATCGACCACATCGATTGCATTCTGAGTGACTACCGCCTCAACCAGACCACGGGGGACGTGCTGATCCAAAAGCTCAGGGACAGCTACAACGAAGACATCCCGGCCATCATCGTGACCGCCGACACCTCGCCTTCCCACATCAATTTATTTGCCAGCCTGAACATTGAAGTCCTGCACAAGCCGGTGAGTTTTCATGATGTGGCCACCGCCATTGAAAAGCTCATGGCGGCCAAATGAAGATTCAAGTCTGGACGGCCCGTCGCGTTCAGCGTTTGCGGTGCGCGGGCGAGGACAACTCAGCTTTGATCGCCTGCCCCAGCTCCATCACCGCCATTGCGTAATAGCTGCTCCAGTTGTAGCGGGTGACCACATAAAAGTTTTCGGTTCCCACCACATAGGTGCTGGGCGCTGAGCCGTTTTGCAATTCCACCAAGGCCAGTGGGCCTTTGAGCGAGGCGGCTTGGGCAGGCAGGCTCACACCCAGCTCGGCCATGCGCTCTGGGCTGAAGGTGGGCAGGATGTCGGGCAGCAAGAGCGTCTCGAGTTGATCGGGTTGACTGTTGAGGACGGCCTCCACGTGGGTCACCATCTGGGGTTGCCAGCCGTGCTGTTTGAAGTAGTTGGCCACCGAGCCAATCGCATCAACCGCACTCTTGTTGAGGTTGATGTGGCCGTTGCCATCGAAGTCCACTGCAAAACGCTGAATGCTCGACGGCATGAACTGTCCCCAACCCATGGCGCCGGCATACGAGCCCTTGGCTTTGAGCAACTCGGGTTCCTTGCGAGCCAGGCTTAAAAAGACCCCCAGCTCGTTTTCAAAAAAGCGCTGACGTTCTTGTGCGCGCGGGTGTGCGCTGGGAAACGCCAGGCTCAAGGTGGTGAGGCTGTCGAGCACGGGCGTTTTCCCCATGTGCTGCCCATACAGGGTCTCCACACCGATCACCCCCACGATCAACCAGTCGGGCACTTCGTGAACCTGGCTGGCACGGGCAATGGCTTGTTGGTGTTGCCGCCAGAAGCGCACGCCATCGGCGATGCGGCGAGCGTCGATGAAGCGGGCGCGGTAAGCGGCCCAGTTTTTGCGCTGACCCGGCGGGGGCGGCATCACCAATTGCAACACCGAATCGAGCCGATGAGCGCGGCTGAGTTGGTGCTTGACCCAGTCGGGCGGGAGCTGGTGCGCCTGGGCAAGGCGCTCCGAGAGGGCGATCACGGGGTCGGTGAGGCCCCAGGCTGGCGCACTGGGCTGGTGTTTGGCTTTGTGGGATTTGGCCTGTGCGTTGCCCATCCCCAGCATCAAGACCAAACCCAGCGACACAGCCAGGGCGGTACCCCAGCCCATGGCAAGCCCCCAAGGTCGTTGGCGTTGCATACAAAAAATAGTCATGGCTGTGGCAGGGGAGTGTGCCTGGGGCAAAAGGCGTGTTTAGAATGCATGGAGTTTACGTTACGTCAATTTGCAACCCCCTTGGAGTTCCAACCCATGAAGGTCCTTGTGCCTGTCAAACGCGTCGTTGATTACAACGTCAAGGTGCGCGTCAAATCCGATCAAACCGGCGTTGACATTGCCAACGTCAAAATGAGCATGAACCCCTTTGACGAAATCGCCGTCGAAGAGGCGGTGCGCCTCAAGGAAAAGGGCGC
>JACCEA011551780.1_pt1 | contig 15425 bp, 11 predicted proteins | sample 7449851 | NCBI WGS metagenome assembly JACCEA01 (sample SAMN15323453, study PRJNA562643) | freshwater metagenome | isolation source: river surface water | place: USA:Blue River Watershed | collected 2017-08-18 | reverse complement strand
GGTAATGATGAGCCCTTTTCAATACCGAAAACTTCTGGGAACATTATGACTATTAAGTTCATAATTAAAAGCAAAGAGCTTCCAATATAACCGAATGCAAAGCCACGGGCACTTACTTTGTCTTGTTCTTCTTCAGTGGCAATTTCAGGTAAATAAGAGTTGTAAAACACTAAACTCCCCGCCCATCCAATTGTACCTAACATAAAGGCTAAAATGCCAAATTCTATGTTAGTTTTATTAAAGAAAAATAATGAAGAACATGCTAAAGACCCCAATAAACAAAAGCTTTGTAAGAATCTTTTCTTTGTACCATTTGAATCTGCAATACCTGATAAAATAGGTGAAATTAAGGCCACAATTAAGAATGATGCAGATAATGCATAAGAATATAATGCAGTGTTTACAAAATCTCGTCCGAGAAATGAAACAATATTGCTTCCATTGTTTGAAGTTACTGCTGACCAATAGATTGGAAAAATAGTAGAAGTGATTGTTAAGTTATATACAGAGTTTGCCCAATCATAAAATGCCCAAGCATTTATTACTTTTTTCTTCTCTTTTAAACTTAAACTATCGGTAAATCTGGGTATCAATTTGTTTCGTTTTTTTGTGAAAGTAATATTTATCTGTGATAAGTTCAATCAAAATCTTAAGCAAAAGCAAAAAAAAAGGAGAAACTTAAATAGTTTCTCCTCTAATCTCTACTAAGTATTATTATAACTTAGAAATATTACTAGCACCTTTTATCGACTTTGATACTTTAGGTTCACCTAGGTATCTAATTTCGCTTGCACCACTCGATGTAACAGATAGTTCTTCTTTCACATTGATCTTACAATCTGAAGCTCCTCTTGAGTCTATCGCATATTTATTCACTTCTAAGTCAGTAGCTTTTAACGATGAAGCTCCTGTAGACTCCAAAGCATGTGTATCAGCTTTTCCAGTTAATTTTACACTCGACGCTCCAGAGAATTTAGAAACTAATAATTTGGTATTGATTTGAGCAGATATTTCACTAGCACCTGAACTTTTAATCTCAAATTTCTCAGATTCAAATCGGTCAAATGATTTGATTTCTGAAGCCCCACTACAACTGATAGAATTTAATTCAGGCATATAAACTGTTAGCTTCAACTCCTTTGATCCACATATGCTTTTTGTATTAGAGATAAAAAGTTTGCCTTCTTTAACCTCCGTTTTGATATTTTCAATTAGATTATCGTCTGACTCAATTTTAATATTAAAAGTGTTTGATTTAACTATTATAACTTCAAATGCACCTTTTACATCAACTTTCTGAAATCCACTTAATGATCTTTCCGTTGTAGTTACATTACCATTTCCTTTAATACAATCGTATTTATCAGATGCTACAAGTTCGTTAATAATTAAGGTTGTAAGTGATAATACTAACAAGCCTAAGAGTAAGGTTTTCTTCATATATATTATTTTTTAGGTGAACAATTCATATTAAAGACGAATTAAAATTTAAAGGGTTGCATATGCTCTTTAAATTTTCTTTATTTTGCGTTGTGTTATCTATTCTAATACCTGTTTATAATCAAAATGTCTTTTCATTAGTGAAGTCACTACATGAGCAATTGATGTCATTAGACATACAATTCGAGATATTATGCCTAGATGATGCATCTACATCGACACACCTTAAGAATTCAGAAATAGTCAATCTAGAGAATTGTAATTACCTAGTACTTGATTATAATGTTGGAAGGTCTGCCATTCGAAATAAACTCGCCGAAATGGCTAAATATGAATACTTACTTTTCATTGACAGTGATATGCTAGTATTTAATGATAAGTTTATTCAGAATTACCTTTCAAGCATAGGAAATTATGATGTTGTTTATGGTGGCTTAAAATATCATGATACTTGTAATGATAATAATCAGTTGTTGAGATGGAAATACGGTATAGAGAGAGAAGCTATTAGTGTTGAAAAAAGAAAACTTAAACCTTATCTATCTGCAAAGTTTTGTAATTTGATTATCCGCAAAAAGGTTTTTTCAATTATTCATTTTGATGAACAGATAAAGGCTTACGGTCATGAAGACACTTTGTTTTCTTTAGAAATGCAATCACATAATTTAAAGGTGTTACATGTTGATAATGCTTTGTTGCACGACGGACTTGAAGATTCTGATTTATACTTAAAGAAGGTAGATATAGCTTCAAAAAATCTTAAGAAAATTGCAGAATTACACCTAGATAATTTATTGTTAAAAACAATTCCTTTGTTATCTACTTATAATTTATTGATGAAATTTAAAATTGCAAAAGCATATAAATTACTCTATATGATTTTTGCTAAAGGTATTGAAAGAAACTTACTATCTACTAAGCCGAATATAAGACTGCTAGATTTTTATAAATTGTATTCAATTTGTAATGATTAAGCTATTCGCTTATAAATCTCAAGCAACTTTTGTTCTTCATTTTGCCAGTTGTATTCTTCTCTAGCCAACAAACAATTTGCTTTTAATTTATTGTAAAGTACTCTATCATTCAATAATAAATTAACAGAACTTGCCAAATTCTTAGCATTTAAATCTGTTAATACGGCAACTTGATATTGCTCATTTATTTTGATGTACTCTGGGAAGTTATTGGTTACTGAAGGTATACCTGCATGTATATAATCGAAACATTTATTGTTTAATGAATAGTAATAACTTAATCCTAAATTATCAGACACATTAATTCCTAAAAATGCTTTGTTGGTAATATTTGGTAATCTATTAGGTTCTATATAACCCATAAATTTAACCTTACTTTTTACTTTGTGTTTTTGAGCTAGTGCTCTTAATTCTTCACTTAAATCTCCTTCACCTACTAAGTATAAGTGACAATCTATCCATTGCATTGATTCAATCAAACACTCTAATCCCCTACCTTGGTTTAATGCTCCTTGATAGATGATGTAGCGTTCATGTTCATCATTATACTTATATAAGAATTGATTATCGCTATTTAATACAGGTACATTTCTAATGATATCAAAATTGGTTTTATATTTCTCTTGAAATAAAATCGCTATACTTTCACTAACAGTATAACAATGTTTTAAACGAGGAACTACAAATCGCTCTAATGTCTCCCAAATCTTTTTTGTGAATGGTCTATGTAAAATTTCAGGCACTTCTGTGAAATACTCATGAGCATCATAAATACAATTTTTACCCTTCATTTTTGACACAAAAAAACATGGCAAAATAGTATCTAAGTCATTAGCATTTACGATGTCAAACTTGGTAAATAATAAGAAAAAGAATAATCTGATGTTGTATTCAATGTAAAAGAACTTGCCGTTTTCGAACCAACAGTTGATTCTCTTCTGAGCATATGGCTTTTCTTTTAATTCTATCGAAAAGTTACGCTTACGTCCTACTAACAAAACTTCATAACCAGCTTTCGACAATGTATTGCATACTCTGTGCATACGCTGATCGTATGACAGATCATTGGTAACAGTTAAGATAATTTTCTTCAAGGCTTAGTTTGTTTTACTACAATAACTTCATTTTTGTCATTAAATTGTATAAAGCCTTCATCAATTAATAATTTTATGCTTTCTACAATCTTTTGCTCTGGCAAATCACTCCATTTACCTAAAATTCGGGGCAAAGATAATTTTTCTTCTGGTTTTTCTTCTAAAAATCGCTTCCTGATTAAATCAATAAATTGCTCATCTTCAATATTATGCTTATTATTTATGCATACATCACACTGTCCACATACCTCATAATCAAGCTCTCCAAAATAATTCAATAGCATTTTTGACCTACATTGTTGTTTTAACACGTATTCAATCATTTTATTGATTTTTTCTTCAAGTACCTCTTTCCTGAATTTCCAATAAGACCTATCAAACTGTATTTGACCCTTATTCAACCTATTTTGTAATAAAATTAAAGTCGATTTATTGTTTCCTTTCACATAGTCAACGATCTTGTATTTTTTCAATAAATCTATTTGCCTGTAGAACTCTTCTACTTGAATATCAGCACGTTTAATTATTTCTTGTTCTTTAATTATCACATATTGTTCAAATAGTCCTCCATATGAACGCAATAATGTTTTAATAATGGGGTCAAAATGAGCATGGGCTATTTGAAAGGCGTATAATTCATCCGGACTGCATAGAAAAGTAATACGAGATTCATTTTTATATTCATCACTTAATGCTAATACTCCTTCCCTATTTAAAAATGAGATGATATTAAGAAGCTTTAGAATCGGAATATTAATCAATTTCGCAAATTCAACCGGTTCAAACGATAATTCAGCACCCGCACCTGAACCAAATGCTATGTTGTAATGCTTGAATATTTGTTCATAAGTATATGTGATTTCTGCATACTCAGGAAATGAGCCGTTAAATTTTGTTTTTAAGTTTTCAATATCTGCATCATCATATAACAAAACAGCATAAGACTTTAATCCGTCTCTACCTGCCCTCCCAGCTTCTTGATAATATGCTTCTAAACTATCGGGTAAATCAATATGCAATACTATTCTAACATCTGGTTTATCTATACCCATTCCAAATGCATTGGTAGCAACCATCACTCGTTTCTTATTGAGTATCCAGCTCTCTTGCTTTAATGTTCTCGTGTCTACATCTAAACCTGCATGATAAAAATCTGCACTAATATTATTCTTATTTAAAAATGATGCTATTTCTTCTGTATGCCTTCTATTTCTTACATAAAATACCACGCTGCCTGGTACTTTATTCAATATTTTTATGAGTCTTCTATATTTATTTTGCTCCTTAAAAACTAAATAGTTCAGGTTTTTTCGTTCGAAAGAAATTTGAAATTGTTTGTGTTTTTTAAGTGATAGTTTTTCAGCAATATCTATGGCTACTTGTGGTGTAGCAGTAGCAGTAACTGCTAGAACAGGTGTATTGGGTAATATACTTCGGATGTTTGCTATATTTAAATACGAAGGTCTAAAATCATATCCCCACTGAGATATACAATGTGCTTCATCAATTGCTAAGAGATTGACTTTCATCCTTTTTATTCTCTCTTGAACAATAGGCATTTCGAGTCTTTCTGGTGATAGATAAAGAAATTTTACTTGTCCGAAAATACAGTTATCTAAAGCTATATCTATCTCTCTAGCCGACATCCCACTAACTATTTCAACTGCATTAATTCCTCTTCTTTTAAGGTTATTAACTTGGTCTTTCATTAATGCAATTAGCGGAGATACAACTATTCCTATACCCTCCTGAGCTAAAATGGGAACTTGAAAACAGATTGATTTACCTGCACCAGTAGGTAATAGTGCAAGTGTATCGTTTTTATTGAGTACGCTTTCGATAATATCTGCTTGAGGAAATCTGAATTGATCATATCCCCAATATTTCTTTAATACCTCTAGCGCTGTCATTTTGCGAATATAATATTTAGCCCTAATAGAAAATATGTTATTTTTGTTCAAAATATAATATTTATGATCTTGAATCCCTTAATAGCCATTTCACCAGTTGATGGTAGATATAGAAAACAAACACATGAATTGGCTAGTTTTTTCTCTGAAGCTGCTCTGATAAGATATCGTGTTTTAGTTGAAATAGAATATTTTATAGAATTATCTAAGCTAAATCTAAAGGGGTTTGAGCCATTAACAGAAGCTCAAATAATATCATTGAGAGATATATACGAAAGATTTGATGAAGAGAAAGATGCTCTGAGGATTAAAGAGATTGAGCAAACTACAAATCATGATGTTAAGGCTGTTGAGTATTTTTTAAAAGAGAAATTAGCAGAGCTAAACTTAAGTGCATCATCCGAATACATTCACTTCGGATTAACTTCACAAGATATTAACAACACAGCAATACCATTGAGTTTCAAGCATTCTGTTGAGAAGATTTATTTAATAGAAATGCATGATTTAATTGATAGATTAAAAAAGCTTGCAGAAAGTTGGAAAGATGTTTCAATGTTAGCACATACTCATGGTCAACCAGCCTCGCCTACTCGTTTAGGTAAAGAGATTATGGTATTTGTTGAAAGATTAGAAGTTCAATTAAAATCATTTAATCATATCACATTCGCAGCAAAATTTGGTGGTGCTACAGGTAATTTCAATGCTCATAAAGCGGCCTTCCCTGAAATAAATTGGATAGAGTTTGCGAATTTATTTGTGAACAAGAACTTAGGACTTTCGAGATCACAGCATACGACTCAGGTAGAGCATTATGATCAATTTGCAGCACATTGTGATAACTTAAAAAGAATCAATACAATTTTAATAGACTTATCGAGAGATTTCTGGCAATATATCTCAATGAATTATTTCAAGCAAAGAATTAAAGAAGGAGAAGTAGGTTCATCGGCAATGCCACATAAAGTTAATCCTATTGATTTCGAAAATGCTGAAGGTAACTTAGGTATTGCTAATGCATTATTCGAACACTTATCAGCTAAATTACCTATCTCAAGATTACAAAGAGACTTAACAGATTCAACAGTATTCAGAAACATTGGTGTGCCTATGGCTCATACATTAATTGCATTTAAGTCTTTAGAAAAAGGATTAGGTAAATTAATGTTAAATAAAGATGCCATTGATCATGATTTAGAAGAAAATTGGGCTGTAGTGGCAGAAGCTATTCAAACTGTATTAAGAAGAGAAGCATACCCAAAACCATACGAAGCTTTAAAAGCATTAACCAGAAAGAATGAAAAGATTACTCAAAAATCTATTCATGATTTCATCGATCAATTAGAAATATCAGATGCAATTAAATCTGAACTAAAGAAATTTAGTCCGCATAATTACACAGGCTATTAATGAGATATCTATTATCCCTCTTTTTAAGTTTAAGTATTTTAAATGCTTTTTCACAGAGAGAGGGATACGATTACCCAAAGCTTAATCAAACTGATCATTTTGATATTATTCATAATACAAAAGTTTTTGACCAATATAGATTTCTTGAAGAAGGTAGATCAGATATCACTAATACTTGGCTTTCAGAACAGTTTGGTTTAACAAATTACTATTTTAATCAATCTACATTAGTAAATTCTATATACAAAAGATTAGAACAAAGAACTTTTTATCAATTAAATTTAGAGAAGAAACAAGGTGATTATTTCTTCTCATTTCGATTTAATTATAAAAATCAAGCACCTTCTTTGTATGTAAGAAATACCAATCAAAAATTTGCAAGATTATTAATCAACCCATCAATATTTGATGAGGATATTAATATTACAACCAGCATCGTTGATTTTCAATTATCAAGAGATCAAAAGTTTTTGGCATTAATTATATCAAGAGCAGGTAGTGAATGGAAAGAGATAAAGATAATTGATTTAGCTACGAAGAAACTACTGAAAGATCATTTAAAATGGATTAAATTAAGTAATGTCACTTGGAGTAAGAATGGATTTTATTATTCAAGATTTGAAGCGCCACCCCTAGGTGAAGAAAAGATAGCATTAAATCAAAATTCACAAATTTATTTTCATCAGTTAAACACTATTCAATCAGAAGATAAATTAATATTTGAACAAATTAATATACCATTTGGAATATTTAATGTAGAGTCAATAAATTCTAATAGCTTAATAATATATGGTGCTGACTACAAGAATGAAAAATACATACAAAAAATTTATCGTAAAGATTTGAATGTAATTGACGATCAATTAAAATCTATTATTAGTGATGATTATAACAGTTTTTACACTTACGATATTTTATCAGAAGATGATAGTACTTACAATGTTTTCACTAATAGATACTCTCTAAATAAAGAAATTTACAAATACTTTAAATCTTCCAAAAAAGATCCTGTACGCTTTATAAATAATGAATATTTTATAAACAAATCTTTTATAATAAATCAAAAAATATTATTAGTTACTCATAAAAACATGCAACAACAAATGTTTTTATATGATAAAAACGGAATAGAACTAGATAGAATTTATTTTCCTGATGGATGTTCAATTAACAATATTTCTGTAAATGAAAATGATTCAATTATCTATTTTTACTTAAATTCTTATACTGCAACCCCTCGTTTATGCACATATAATTTAAATACATATAATCTTACAATATCAAAACCTTCAAAGTTAAGTTATAACGAGATTAATATCATTTCAGAAGTAGTACAATTTAATTCAGAAGACGGCACTTTAATACCGATGACTATAATTAGAAGAGCTGATATGAAGTATAATGCAGATCAGGCTACGATGATTTATGGTTATGGAGGATTTGGTGTACCTATTGAACCATTTTATGATCCTGGATTCATATTCTTTGTTCAAAATGGTGGAGTAATAGCTGTGCCAGGTATAAGAGGTGGTGGTGAAAATGGAGAAGCTTGGCATCAAGCAGGTCGTAATTACAATAAAATTAATGCAATAAATGACTTTGCATTTGCTGCTAAATACCTTATAAAAAATAGAATAACAAATTCAAATAAAATTATTGCTAGAGGAAGTTCAAATGGTGCTTTAATCATTTCTGCATGCATTAACAAATATCCAGAATTATTTAAAGCGGCAGTTTTGGAGATGGGATTATATGACATGATTCGATATAATTTATTCACTACCGGATATATTGCTTCATCTGAATATGGAACTTCTTCAAATAAAGATGAGTTCAAAAACTTAATTAGTTATTCACCCATTCACAATATTAATTTGAATCTTAAATACCCCTCTATATATGTAATTACAGGTGAAAATGACGATCGTGTACCAGCATTACATTCGTATAAGTATGTCGCAAGTATGCAATCATTAAGACAAAATAATAATATAATATTATTGGATGTTCTCAAAAACGCTGGACATTACGGTCCGCAGAGTTATGATGACTTATTAATGAATGAGGCTAGAATATATACTTTTATTTTTAGAGAATTAGGAATTAAAATAAAATTAAAAAACTAATGAAGAGAGCGTTTTTAATAGTTTTATTTATGCTTTTATTACAATCGATTTATTCTCAAAATCAACACAAGATTTATAGAGACATTGATGAAGCTATAAAGCATAAAGATTCTGTTATCGTTTTAAATCTTAGTGATTTAAAATTAATCAAAGTTCCCAAAAAGGTTAAAAAGTTCAAAAATTTAGAGGTAATTAACCTTAGTAATAATAGTATTTCAAAATTTCCTAATAGATTAAAAAAGAACAAAAAGTTAAAAGAGATAAATTTAAATATGAATTCTTTATCAGATGTTCATATTAAATCTAAACGTTTTAAAAGACTCTCTAAGCTTAGTATGGCTAAAAATAACATCAATGAATTTGATAATTCTTTAGCCAAATTACCTCAATTGAAAAATTTAAATCTAGCAGATAACAAAATTGATGTATTGCCAAATTATATTGGCATGATGGATTCTCTAGAAGTATTGATTTTATATAAAAACAATATAAGTATTTTACCTAAAGAGTTGTTTCAGTTAGTCAATTTAAGAGAATTAGATATCTATTATAATCAAATTAGTAGTATAGATTCTGACATTCAAAAATTAAATAACATAGAACGATTATATCTATCATTTAATAAAATCGATAAAATTCCGACGACTGTTTGTAAACTTAAAAAGCTAAAGTATTTATATATACAAGGTAATTTATTAGAAGAGATACCCTTATGTTTCGCAGAATTGAAGTCTTTAGAAAGATTAGATATAAAGTATAATAAATTCAAATACTTCCCTGAAGAAGTACTTGCTATTGAAAACATCGTAGAATTAGATGTATCTGGAAATAATTTATCTATTTTGCCAAGGCAATTGTTAAACCTAAAAAAGCTAGAGTTGCTTATGATACGTGATAATCAGCTCTTGTTTAAAGGCAATAATAAAGCTCATAATCAACAAATGATTAAAGAATTAGAGTCTAATAAAATTATAGTTAAATATTTAATTAATGATTAACAAGTTTAGTATTGATGAATTAGGCACCATATGGAAAATTCATTATGATTTGAACACTAATGATATATTTTTAGAACTTAGAGTAGATAAGAGTTTCGAATTAAAAAGTGTTCAAACTAATAGAATTATAAAGACAAATTTATATGATCAATATGTACAAAATATCATATCTATTCAATACCCACATGCTGTAATTAGTTATAGGCATATAGATAATTTATTAGATGATCAAATTATTTGTTTATATAACTTAGAATTAGAAAAAGAAGAATGGTTAAGCTCAGATATTAGAGTTGATGAAGTTTTTAATCATTCTCTAAAAGTGTATCATCCGAAGATAAGTCCGAAATCATTCTATTACATCAATTTTAAAAAAGAAACCATCGACACTCCCCTAGCATTTGATACAGAATTGAATATCATATATGCAGAGAATGCAGAATATACTTCAGAGTTAATAGATCATAATCTTAAAGTTGAGATTAATTTTGAAACAGAACATTTGAAAATTGATTTAGATGCTGAATTAATTCATGAAGAGTATTTTCAATTAAATGAAGATTACAAGCCTGAATACGAATATCTTATGAAAGTAAATAATTATATTATATTTATGTTAGGGAAACATAAGATGAATATCTATCAATTGAAGCCCAATAATTATTAAATTTGTGATTATTCAAAATAATAAGATGAAATTATTAAGTAAGGGAATTGTATTATTGATACTATTATCTTTCACCAATTCGGTGAAAGCAAGTGTAGATTCAATAGGTGTTGAAACTATAAATGGTAATAGATATGTATTGCATAAGGTACAAAAAGGTGAAGGCTTATATGGCATAGCTAGAAAATATAAATCTACTGTTACTGAAATTCAAGAAATCAATAATCTTACAAATACAATATTAGATTTAGGTCAAATAATAAAAGTGCCAAGTAAGCATCATGCTGTAGAGGTAGCAGAATCAAAACCTAAAGTAGAACAAAACACTATTCCTAAAATTGTTAATAATCCGAAAGTAAAAGCCAACACCTTTACTACTCATACAGTAAAACGTGGAGAAACATTATATCTATTGTCAAGAAAATATGATGTAAGTGTAACAGAGATTAGTAAATTAAATAATTTAAAGAGAACACGATTGGAGCTCGGACAAAAAATAAAAATACCTAAGAAAGGAACTGTGATTAATAATCAAGATATTATTGAGCCAACAGAAGAAGAGCAAAAGAATGTTACGGTAGAAAAAAGTACAGGTACAGCAGACGTGAAGGTAAATGTTAAAAATAACAAGCTACTGGGTTCTATTGATTACAATGAGACTGGCATAGCGAGCTGGATAGAAGATAAGAACATCGATTCTAAGAAGAGTATTGCTTTACATAAAACTGCACCGATAGGAACAATAATAAGAGTAACTAATCTAATGAATAACAAAAGTATTTATGTGAAAGTAATAGGTAAATTACCTGATACTGGCGATAACGAGAATACAATTATTGTTCTATCTAAAGCTGCGGTTAGTATGTTAGGTGGTATTGAACAAAAGTTCAGAGTAAATTTAAATTATTCGATTCCGAAGTAATTATGCATAAGAAGCCTTATTTAGTTGGTATTGCAGGTGGAAGTGCATCTGGTAAAACGTATTTATTAAATTCATTATTAAAACATTTTAAAGAAACTGAGATCTGTTTAATTTCTCAAGATCATTATTATAAGCCAATGCATATGCAATTGGTTGATGAGAATGGAGAGATTAATTTTGATTTACCAGAAGGAATTGAGCGAGAGTTACTTTTTGAAGATGTGTGTAAACTATTAGAGGGTAAGTCTATTACTAAACAAGAATACACATTTAATGTATTTGAGCAAGAACCAAGGTTATTAGAAATTAAACCAGCACCTATTATCGTAATCGAAGGACTTTTCATTTTCCATTTTGAAGAATTGCATTCATTATTCGATTATAAAGTATTCGTAGATGCAGATCATGATATTAAGCTAAACAGACGTTTAATGCGTGATCAGAAAGAAAGAGGTTATACTGAAGACATGATTTTATATCAATGGTACAATCATGTAATGCCTGCTTATGACCAATTTTTACTGCCTTATAAAAATCAATGCCAGTATATAATACATAATAATGATAAAATAGACAACGAAATTGATGAATTATCGTATATACTAAAAAAACAGCTCCTATAAAAAACAAACACAACAATGATAAAAGCATCTATTCCTGAAAATGATGATGAAAGACTAAAAAAACTTAACTCATATCAAATTCTTGACACACCATCTGAAACTGATTACGACGAATTAGTACAGTTAGCTTCACAGATATGTAATGTTCCCATTTCATTAATGACATTGGTCGATAAAGATAGACAGTGGTTTAAAGCAAACGTTGGCTTACCTGTTTCAGAAACTCCAAGAGAAATTTCATTCTGCGGACATGCAATCAACGAAAATAATTTATTTATAGTTGAAGATGCGAGTAAAGATGAGCGATTTTCTGATAATCCATTAGTAACATCTGACCCCAATATTAGGTTCTACATGGGAATGCCATTGACAACACCAGATGGATTTAATATAGGTACGCTTTGTGTAATAGATCATGAGCCTAGAGTGCTTACTAAAGAACAAGAGAATGCAATTCGAGTATTAGCAAAGAAAGTGGTAAATCATTTGGAGTTGAGAAATCAAATAAATGAAATAAAAAATGCTTACGTCGAATTATACGAAGAGCGCGAAAACTATCAGAGAATCAATAAAATATATCAAAAGCTACTTTCAATTGTAGGGCACGATATTAGAGGTCCGATTTATTCTTTCATTCAACTCGTTGAAATGGTGATGGATGGTACGGTGAGTTACGATGATTTTATGCATTTAGCTCCAGATTTCAAGAAAAACATGCAAAACACCACTAATCTTTTAAATAATTTAGTTGATTGGGGTAAAGAGCATATGCAGGGTAATACAATAAAGTTGAACGAAATAAACTTCAAGCAAATTGTAGAAAAAGTAAAGTCAAATTTAATTACTCAGGCGAATTTAAAAGGTATAGAGATAATTAATAGAGTGCCTGATAACATAATAGTTCATTTCGATGAGAACATTATTCGATTTATCTTACGTAATTTAATCTCAAATGCCTTAAAATTTACTAAAGAAGGTCATATTATCATTGAAGCAAGTAAATCAGACAGTCATTTTGAATTTAGTGTATCTGATACTGGTATAGGAATGACTGATGATATCAAAAGAGATATATTTAAGTGGGGTAATGTTAAAAATAGTCGTTTGGGTACAAATAATGAGAAAGGCACCGGACTTGGCTTGAGTATTATAAAAGAGTTTGTAGATCAGTTAAATGCTGATATTCACATTGATACAGAAATTAATAAAGGTTCTAAGTTTACAATTCGAATTCCTTTGCAAAAAAATCTTTAAAATCTCAGTATTTTCAATATTTTAGGCTTCTTACAAGGCTTTTTTAATTTAAAAATTTAATTAGATTTGCAATCTTGTGAAAAATTGAGACACACTTATTAATACTATTAAATTATTTTAAAAAATTATGCAGGGAAAAGGTGCAATTAGGTTTTTTGCAATCGCATTGTCGATTGCCTGTTTGTATTCACTATCATTCACATTTGTGGCAAATAGTGTTGAGAGCGAAGCAAAAGAGTATGCCGCAGGAGACTTAAAATTAGAAAAAGCCTATTTAGATTCAATGGAAACTGAAGTTGTTTACAACTTAGGTTTTGCTAAATTCACTTATCAAGAGTGTAAGCAATTACAATTGAACTTAGGACTTGACTTAAAAGGTGGTATGAACGTTACCATGGAAATTTCACTAAGTGATTTAGTGCGTTCTATGGCTAACAATAATTCAGATACTACTTTTAACAAAGCAATAAGAATTGCTGAAGGAAAGAGTGCTAGAAGCAATCAAAATTTCATCGATTTATTCTATGAAGAATATAAGGCATTAAGTCCGAATGTTCAATTAGCATCTATCTTTGCAACTAAAGAAAACGCTGCTAGAATTAGCTACAACTCTACAAACGAAGATGTATTAAAGGTATTAAAGGCAGAAGCACAAAGTGCTATTGACCGTTCATTCAATATCTTAAGAACTCGTATAGACAAGTTTGGTGTTACACAACCCAATATTCAGTTACAACAAGGTAGTAACCGTGTGTTAATTGAATTGCCAGGTGTTACAGACCCTGATCGTGTTCGTAAATTATTACAAGGTTCTGCACAACTAGAATTCTGGGATACATACAGTAATGCTGAAGCATTCAATTTCTTAGATAAAGCAAACGTTGCATTAAGAGGTAAGTTATCATTAACTAAGTCTGCTGATTTAGGTACTGATACTACTGCAGCTGATAATGCTAAAACTGATTCTTCATCAAACGATTTAGCTTTATTAAACAAAGTTAAAACAGACTCATCTACAAAAGATACTGGCGCTGATGCTTCTTTCGCGAACTTCGCAAAAGAAAATCCATTGTTCGCTGTATTAAATCCGAACTTAGGTCAAAATGAGCAAGGTCAACAAATCATTGCACCAGGTCCGGTTGTCGGATTAGCTTTATTACGTGATACAGCAAAAGTAAATGCTTACTTAGCTATGCCAGAAGTAAAAGCTAATTTCCCATTAGACATGAAATTCATTTGGGGAGTAAAAGCTATTAACTCTCAAAATGTATTTGAATTATATGCTATCAAAGCAAATACTAGAGATGGTAAAGCACCATTAGGTGGTGAAGTTATTACAGATGCTAGAGCTGACATCGATCAAAAAGGAAATCCTGAAGTAATCATGGCAATGAATACAGATGGTGCTAAAACTTGGAGAAGAATGACTGCCGAAGCTGCAGCTGACCCTAACAATAAAAAATCTATTGCAATTGTATTAGATAATTATGTTTACTCTGCTCCTACAGTTCAACAAGAAATTTCAGGTGGTGTGTCAAACATCTCAGGAAGTTTCACTCAAGATGAAACTAAAGACTTAGCAAACGTATTAAAGGCTGGTAAATTACCTGCTCCTGCTAGAATTGTTGAAGAAGCAATCGTAGGTCCGTCGTTAGGACAAGAAGCTATTAACGCTGGATTAATTTCTACTGTAGTAGGTTTAATCGTGGTATTAATATTCATGGCTATCTATTATAACAAAGCCGGATTAATTGCTGACTTAGCATTGTTTGTAAACGTATTCTTTATAATGGGTATATTAGCATCATTAGGTGCTGTATTAACATTACCTGGTATCGCTGGTATCGTTCTAACAATTGGTATGTCAGTCGATGCAAACGTATTAATCTACGAACGTATTCGAGAAGAATTAGAAACAGGTAAATCTTTCAGATTAGCTATTGCTGACGGTTTCAGAAATGCTTACTCTTCTATTATTGATGCTAACGTTGTAACCTTAATTTCAGG
>JACCEA010680819.1_pt1 | contig 15427 bp, 18 predicted proteins | sample 7449851 | NCBI WGS metagenome assembly JACCEA01 (sample SAMN15323453, study PRJNA562643) | freshwater metagenome | isolation source: river surface water | place: USA:Blue River Watershed | collected 2017-08-18 | reverse complement strand
TTAGATAAATTGGGTATGTTTATTTCAGACAAATATAATACTAAAGATGGCGAAAAACTTTGGTCAAAGCTATTAGTATCTAAATATAGTACTGGAATAATAGATTTAAAAGATAAAACTAAAATTGAATACAACTCATCTAAAAATTTGAAAAATTTTATGGACCTATGTTATTCTAAAGAATCATATCGATTTTATATAACTAATTAAAAAAGGAGCAATTGCTCCTTTTTTAATTTTCGGTTTATCAATAATCTTTTAACACATGTACTTTATTATACATTTCACGTTGATGCAATTCAATGATTTGCGACTTTTTAAATGGATATTTACCGTTTTCAAATTCATCATTTCGTAAATTACCTACAATATGATAATTTCCACGTGTATTCCAAAAATCTTTTTCATTGCCATTTACAAAATTATCATACGGCATTTGTTCATATACAATTAATGTACCGTCAGCATCCAAAGCTAGATACAAAGTTTTCAGTGGATCAAAATTATCTGGCAATTTAAATGAAAATGAATAATCGCCGTGAATACAGTTAATTAAATTGCTGCTAGATGCTACAAAAGTTTTCATATCTTATCTCCATTGAGATTAATTTATTTGTTGACGTCCTCCCCGACCTTTAGGTCGGGGATTCCTCCTGCGAGCGTTTGACGTCCCAAACGGAGAATGTTCGTGGCCGCGTTAATATCGCGGTCATGGACTGTACCGCAATCCATGCACTCCCACTCTCTTATTCCTAACCCTCCAAGCCCTGATGGGCCAGTGTTACCATTACAGTGACTACAGGTTACGGTGGTATACGCTTCATTGACTTCTTCATACCATACCCCCTGCGTTCTCGCATTTGTACCTGAGCATGGTTTTCAAGGCAGCAAAGCCCGTATCAAGGACTGACTTTGCCATTTTGGTTTTGACTAACTTCTTAGCCGACAAGTTACCTACAAATATAGCGGCATGATGCTTAACTAACGCACTACTGACTTTATGCAAGTGATCTTGGCGGCTGTTTTTAATCCTGGCATGTATTGCCTTAACCTGCCGCTTCTTATTGGCACGTTGGGCTATGGCAAGCTGTTGTTGATATTTCTTGTAGTATTTAGGGTTGGCGATTTTCACACCATTGGAACAGGTGGCTAAATCTTTTAAGCCTAAATCTATTCCGATACTGGTTTTACCTGTTGCTTGAATCGGTTTAGGTGTATCAACGACCAGACATGCATACCAGCGACCGCGACTATCCTGGACAAATGAGCCTGTTTTAATGGTGTACCTGGAGAGGTTATAGCTATCCCATAGACCGAACCATTGCTTGCCGTATTTGATTTGTCCCTGTTCAACCTTAATTGCGCTGGCTTTAAATGGTATCCAGCCTAACGATTTTTTAGCTGATTTGGGATTAGATACCCGCCAACGTAATTTGGCTTTTTTGAATTGCTTGCGGCGTGTGATTAATTCTTCGGTGACTGCCTGAATGGTCTGGCTATGCAGGTTTAAACCAGCTTTGGAGCTGCCTGCGGTGTATTTTGCAACGTCAAACGCCGACATGAATTTGGCAGTGCGTTGCAAGTGTTTAAAACACAGGTCATTAACGTAATTCCAGACGAGATTGACATCGATTGCTAATTGATTTAGCACCTTGCTATGTTTGTCTTTTATGCGTAACTTGAGTGTTTTCATGGGGTTAATATAGCATATCTTGAGTTAAATCAATAGCTTGAAAGTATCACTATGACATAGATTGTCGTATGGCTTACGCCAGTCGCTTATATCCTCAGGCTAAACCCCGAGGTTTTACGCTCCAATGGATAAAATTATTATATCATAAATAAAAAGAACTGTATATACAGTTCTTTTTATTTTACAAATTTAAATATAATCTTTTAATTCATAAATACGACTATAGTATTCATATTTGTCTAATTTAATTACTTCAGATTTTTTAAATGGAAAACATTTAGTAGATTCGTCGTCTTTAAGACGACCAATAACTTCATAATTGTTATTGGTATTCCAAATTAAGCCATTCTCAACACGACCAATAACTTCATAATTGTTATTGGTATTCCAAATTAAGCCATCCTCAACAAATGGATGATTTTCATAAATTACGATATCGCCATTTGCATCCATCGCGAGATACATGTTATCGAAATTTAAAACATTTCTTGGCAACGCGAAACTAAATTCAAAGTTTTCATGCTTCACGTTAAGTTTTTTTTCTAATCCATCAAATACAAAAGTTTTCATATTTATATCCACATCAATTTAATAAATTAATTATATCACGATATAATCAATTTGTATATACAAAATAAAAAAAAAGATCTAACAATTAGATCTTTTTTATTTCTTTAAATTTTAAAGTTATTGAATAACTTTTGTTAAAGGAGTGCTAGAATAAATTGGAGATTTACCATCCCATTTGTCAATAAATTGTTGTTGTAAAATTTTATCTGTTAAACCTTCAGATTTTACTTTTGCAATTTCAGTATTGATGCGTTCTAGCTCAAGCTCTTTTTTAGCTTGTTCAATTTTTGAATCAATTGTTGATGCTTGTGTATTAGATTGATTTCGCGCATCAATAATACTTTTTACTTTATCAGAATAATCTAACATTGCAGAAAATGAAACTAATTCAAAACCACGTTTATTAAGTTCATTAGAAACTAATGATCGAGCTTGAGTATTAAATTTTTCATTGCCACCTTCTGCCATTAATTCAACTGATTTTTTAGAAAGCAAATCGGAACGAAGAATATCTACAATTTTAGGATCAAGAATATTTGTACGAATACTTTGAATTGCATCTTCAGATCCCATGATTTGTTTATTATCAAAAATCACATCTACAGAGCGGTCACGAATAACTTTGAAGCTGTAGATTGGAGAAATTTGAAATTCTTTATTAAATATAAATAACAAAGAAGAAAATTACTCCAATAATTTTCTTCTTCTAAACACAATAATAAATAACAGGATTATTATCATGTCTAATACTATTTATCAGTCTCAAAAAACTCATTACGTTTATTTAATTACAGAATTATTGACTAATATGAAATATATAGGTTTAAGAAGCTGTAATACTTTACCTCATTTAGATTTAGGAATAAAATATTTTAGTTCATCAACTAACAAAGAATTTATTAAAAACCAAAAACTGAATAAAAAATTAAAACTATCAAATTATAAATATGAAATATTATCTATTCATAATACTAGAAAAGAAGCTATTAACGAAGAAATAACATTGCACGAATTATATGATGTTGATAAAAACCCAGAATATTATAATAAAGCTAAACAAACATCTACAGGATGGGATGCTGCTGGTAAAGTTACGGTAAAAGATAAAGATGGAAATACGTCTCATGTATCTATAAATGATCCAAGATATTTATCTGGAGAACTAGTAGGGGTTAGTAAAGATACATCGCTTTCAGAAGAAACTAGAGCGAAGTTAAAAATAACAAGTGGTGGATCGAATAATGGAATGTATGGTAAAAAACATAGTCCAGAAGCTAAACAAAAAATGTCTGAAAAGGCATCTAAAAGAGTTGGTGAATTACATCCACAATATAATAAAGTTAGAAGTAAAGAACATTGTAGTAATTTAAGTAAATCTATTCAGGAAACTTTTGAAAATGGAAGAGTTAGTATTTGGAAAGATAAAAATTTACCTGATTATGTTAAAGAAAAAAATATCTAAAACTTTAATTGGAAAATATACTGGCATTAATTCTCCAGTATCAAAACAAGTTATGATAAATGGAATAAAATTTGGAAGTTTAACAGAAGCGGCTAAATTTTACAATATATCAATATCAACAGTTAAAAATAGATGTATATCAATAACAGAAAGATGGAAAGATTGGATTTTATGCTAATTTTAGTTTTGAAATAAACTATTCGATCGAATAGTTTATTTTTTATTAAGAAGATTTCAAAATCACTGGTTTATCAAACGTAGCGCGTTGTTCAAATAAAGGAACTGTATATAATTCTGTTCCTGGTGACGCCGTCCAAACGCGGCCTGATACAATAGAAAAATCGGCTTTGCCATTTTTACCATAATTTTCCATTAATACGCCAGCAGTATTAGGCGCAACGCGCTGGCAGCCTGAAAATAAAGCTGTTACTGAAATCAACGTTGCAATTAAAATACGTTTCATTTATTTGTTTCCTAAAAATTTAATTAACTTGAAAAGAGCTACCACAATTACAGTAAAAAATAATAGTAATCCATAAAATGGATAACCTGCATTAAAAATTTTTGATGATATGACGATAGTAGAAAAAATTAAAACTGCCCATAACCAAGATTTAATATTTAAAATCACATCTTCTCCTTAAAATAAAAGAAAAACATTATATATTTTAAATGTCATAAAGTAAACAATTATTTATGACATTTAAAATATATAGATATGTTATGTTCATTAACGTCGAATAAACCGGCAGATGCGTATTTTATTATTGTAAAAAAATGGTTAAATTTTATGGCTTTATAATCCATAAAAATAATATCTATACATGGTTCTATATTAATTAAAATATCTGTATTAAATTTCTTTATAAATTCGCTCATTGATATATTTTTTAAAAAATTATCACAGTCAATTATTTTTTGTTCATCTGTAATTAAACAATTATAATTTAAACAAATATCTTGATCGAGCGTAAGAATATTACTATTATAATACGTAAAACTTCCAAATTTAAAATGTCGTTTTAAATTTGGAATAATATCAAAAACGCATAAATCACTATCGCCATTTATAATAAATATACTATAATGTTTACTATCACGAGATAATGGATAAATTACAATATTAACAATTTCATTTGAATTAGTTTTTATATGAACTAATTCTGCCGGAATTAATTTATTCATCATTAATATCTCTTAAACACAACGTCAGATCAGTAAATTTAAATTTAATGTAATATACGTAATGAACTATATATCCATAAAATGTATTATAATCGGTTAATTTATTATTAACAAATATATCTCTAATATTGTTTTCTTCAATGGTTTTAATTAGAATATTTCCGTCAATATTATCTGAATCGCATTTGATAGAAATATGATTTGATTTAATAGGTTTATTGTTAACTAAATAATCCGTAAAATTTAATTTGATATATTTAGACGTATTAAATTTTAAAACGTGACAATTATTTTCTGATCTGATATGAGATATATTGTTCTTATTCGTTTTAGTATGTATAGCGATATAATTAATAATTTTACTAATATATGTAACCATATTAATATTATTGTGTTTTGAAATTATATATAAATACGGTTTTGATTTTTTATCTTTAAAATAAATAAAGCATTCATAATTAAAATTATTCGCAATAGGAATAATTATTTTTTCACATTTAACTAACGTGTTTAAATCATTTGGCGTTATAATATTCATTTTAAACCGACACACATGTTAATATTAATGTTAATATTATATCATATGTATACACAAAAGTAAATTTGTCTAGAATTTTAAATTCAGACATATAACAAAAAATTATTTATTCTTTAAAAAATATTGATACTATATCGTTGTTATTATTACTACTACTTCTTACGTATGTTATTATAAATGATAAAGTTGAAATATTAGATGCTTCATAATTAATATAAATTATATCAATAAAATCGGTTAATTCAAAAATATTTTTATATAATAATTCATCATTTATAATATTTTTTATAGATAAATTTTTAAAAACTTTTTTATGATGAATTATTTTATCATTACAAATTAAACAATTATATTTCAATCTATATTTAGTATAGTCTAATGATAAAATATAATTTTTAATATTTTTATATGTGCTTTCATATATTTCAATATGACAATTAAATCTTGCATTAACAATTTTTTGTAAATCTTGACGAGATATTTCTAATGCATTTAAAAAAATATATACGTATAATTTAGACGTTGCGTTAATATATAAAACGATTTCTTTATCGTCATTTAATTTAATTCTTTCTCCTAAAAAATATTTTGACTTCATAAATTTAAGTCTCTTAAAAATAATGATACTTTCATATGAATTTATCTATAAATAAAAAATATTATAATAAATGAAAAGTATTTTGTAAATGAAAGAATTTAAAAATGGTGATGCTGTAAATACAGAAAAAGGCGAAGTTACATATATTGAAAAATATAATGACTCTTTACACATTATTTCTAAAGAAACAAATGGTGAAGTTGAATTACATTACGTCAATCATGTAGAAGAAATAAAAGATCCTTTACCTGACATTAAAAAAATGTTGGTTGAATAAAAAAGAGAATCTTAAGATTCTCTTTTTTTTAATGTTCGGCCGCGTGTTTAATGTTTTCTTCGCTTGGAACTTCTCCACCAATAGTATTTATATAATCTTTTTTAAATTTAACATACGACGTATAAATTGTACCTGGAGTATTTGTGGCTTTTACATATTCATGAAAACGATTTGAAGAAATACTATCATGGATATTTTTCATTTTAGCAATTAAAAGTTTACGATTACTCGCCGTCGTCCAAACGTAATCAATATCTCGATTACCGTTAATACCATTACTAATTTTAATGATACCAGCCAAAAATTTAGCTTCTTCAGATTTACCTAACTTTTCGTATTCCTTTGATAATTCTATAAATTTTTTAATATCAGTGATCGTTTCGATTTCATCGGTTATATCTAATTTGTTAGTTTTATATAATTTTATATAATAAATAGCTTTTTTAATATCGTTTATATCTGAAGACTCTAAATGCTCTAATAAATATTTTTTATTACTTAAATTATACGTTAATTCAGTCGCATTTTTAATAGAACCTTTAATTGCAAAACCACAAGTAATTTCATTTGTGCCATATCTAGAATGTAACGATATTTTATTATCGTTTAACATTAATTCATTGCCAATAGAAACGCAATCATTAAAAAAATTAATAAAATTTTCTAATTCTGTAATATTTTTGGCAAATCCTATTTGAGAACGATTGCCAAAAAATGTATAACTTCCATTATTTTCTTTAGCAATATCTATTTTAATTATTCCAAATTTACCAACTGTAATATAATTTGTACTTTCTAATTCATTTTTAATTTTGTTAAAATTAATATGACAAGTATTTTCCAAATTTTCTACAATATACTCTTTAAAATTCATGTTTATATACTTTTTTAAATATATTTAATATTAATAAATTTCATCTGTATCATTTATAATATGGTCTTTAAAAAATAATGATATATCATAACATTTTTTATTGTTTCTAAATGAAAAATCAATTAATTTACAATCTATATAAATAGTTTCTACTAATTCATTTAAATCGGTTATACAGTTAAAGAATTTTGAATTATAAGATGTTTTAAAATTTTTGAATACTTTATTATTAAAAAATCTATCTCCATATAAAATATAATTGTTTTGTAATAATGTTTCGATGTTAGTAGATATATAAAATATGTATATTCCATTAACAATTTTGCGTTCATATATGTCATGGTTATGTATTTTTATACCATTATTATTTAGCATTCTTAAAAGACAATTTTCAACATTATCAAAAAAAGAAGAATTCTGCTTAACGTTGCCTGATTCCATAAAAACAACGGCTTTATCGATAGTAAAATCAAATGAATCATATGTTAATTTAATCGCACACTTTTGGATTATATTATCAATTTTAAATTTTACTAATTTTGTAGCTATAAAATCTTGATTTAATTGTTGTGTCATATAATTTATCCATTAAAAATAAAAATATCTAGCTAAGCTTAGCTAGATATTTTTATTAAACCTTATTAAACCTTATTAATTAAAAGTTATTAATTTTAGACGAGACGTATCAATTTTATAATTTTTATTATCGTCTAAATTTTTAATAATAGCTTTAGAATTTCTGCAGTTTGACTTTAAACCAACAAATCTATATGTATGAGATCCATATTTAAAAGTTTTACCAATAAAATCTGTTTTCATTTCGATTAAAGGTAAAATATTTTTAGCGTTATCAGCGTAAACTAATTCTTCTGAAGATGTGTTTGTGTCTTTTGAAGAATTAATAACACATGTAAATTTAGAAAAATATACGTGTTCGTCATTAAATTTTGCAGTTCCTAAAGAAATAGCAATTCCGTGTTTTTCTTCAATCACGTTTTTAAGTCGTTGCGAAGTTCTGTAATTGTAGCTTCGTTAAATGATTTCATCTTTATCTCCGTTGAGATTAATTTATTTGATGAAATCATAATAACACGTTTTTTCATAAATGTAAATACATTTATGGAATTATTTTCCTGCATAAAAATATGTTTTTAAAATTTTCAAACCTGAACTAACGCCTTCAATTTCATATCCTTTTATACTAGATCCATCTAGTCCAACAAAAGGATCATCAGGGTTATTCAAATTTTCCATTTTATAAATTATCATTTGCATGATAACTGATAAAGGATATGCATTTGGATTTTTATTAAGCGGATGAGAATATAAAATTTTTAATGTGTTATTATCTTTTGATGTATTAATAGTAAAGTTCATTTGTTCTATTTTACGAATTTTTATATAAGCATCTAAAGCATAAGAAATATCTTTTGCGTCTTTAATGGTCAAATTAAATTTTTCTTTATCTAACATATCAATAGTCCTATATCGCGTGAATGTATTTTACTATATTTTAAAAATATAGTAAAATATTTCTTTAATTAAATTAATTTAGTTAAAATAGTTATTCCTAAACTAACTATAGATAAAACCACCAATAAAATAATAATGTAAATTGGATACATAAAAGATTTTAATAATACAGGTTTTTGTTTTAACGATTTTATAGACATAATAGCTCTTTGATAAATATTGATTCGCTTTTCAAAATCTGCAATTAAATGATCACATATGTTTTTTCTAAATGGCGGATTTTTTATTAAGCGAACGATCCCATTTAAAACGTAAAATATAAATGTTAAAATAACATATGCAATAATCATGGACGATAGTTCATGCGTAATATACATTATAGTTCTCTTATTTAAAATATTTAGAAATTAATTTTTCGTCTAATTGACGATATGTATCTTCAATACTAACAGATGTATCAATTTCTATTACCGTTTTATTCGCACTATATAAACGAGATTTATAACGATAAAATATATTATCATGTTCTTCTCGAGATGAAATATCCCATTGATCATTATTTTCTTCTGAACGTTTTTGTTTGCGTTTTACCATTTCTTCATATGAACAATACGCAAAAATCACAATATCCGGATAAATTAAATGAGTAGATAAATTTAAAATCGTATCGATAGGAGCAGTATCAGATTTTAAATTATAGACAAATGACGTATCTACATATCGATCCACGATAACATTTTTCTTATTTTGTAATGAAGGTTCAATATATTTTTTTACGATATCTGAACGAGCCGCTGATACTAAAAACGCAATAGTTCTCCAATCGGTAGAATTCTGTACTAATTCGCGATTCATAAAAATTTCACGAATTGAATATGCTAGATCACCGGTTTTCAAATCATCGTAATAATCGAAATTATCATTTCCTAATTTATCTTTCAAATAAGGAATAATAACACTGCTCTTACCTGATAAATCTAGACCTTCAATACTGATTAATTTACTCATTTTATATCTCACATTATTTTATTAATTTATTTTTGAAAACTATGATACTTTTATGAAGTATCATAGTTTTCATTTACTATTTAGAGCAAGCGGTTTAGTCCCAAGCGTTTATATAGTTTAATCGTTTTATCATAGTCTTCATTCATTTTAACGACTTTATTTCCATCTCTTTTATTTTCTATGACAAATCCAAGTAATTTTAACATAGAAATTACAGACGTTTCAGTTAATCTACCTTTTTTTAACTCTGATGCGACGTGTCTAGAAATAATTTTTTCTTCATTTAAAAATTCTATAAAAACGGCATTATTTAATATTTTATTAACAATATTTGACATACCGGCTTTAGTTAAATATAAACCTTCAGGTGCTTCTGCAATATTATTAAATCCGGCGCCAAATATTTTAGTATACATAGTTTGGCGATATGTAATATTTTTGCGGTGACATAAATCATACAAAGGTAATTCATTATATACGTGTTGAGTTGTCAAATATCTAACCATTGTATTATTATCTTCAAATGTTTTAATCGTTTCATAATTAAAATCTAATTTTCCGTGTTCATTAGATTTAATATCATAAATTTTAGTAATCATATTAGCTTTTAAAACATCTATTTCAGATTTAGTAACGGTTTCGTTATTATTTAGCGCGTTAACGACACTAGTAATTTTATCACTGTTTAATTTATGTTGTGGTGCGTTTGTATATAATTCACATTTAATTGAACCGATTGTTCTTAATACATTTTCATTATGGTCATTTGTATCATGATCTTTTTTCTCACTTTCTTTATATCCAGAAAAAATTAGCCCGCTATGATTTAAACATTGCAACAATGTTTGTAAATAATTATGTCTCCAGTGTTCATCTAAATCCATAATTATTTCAAGATGTCTTGTATAAGCATTAATATCTTCATAATCTCTAGTTTTAATTATTAAATCTCTAGTCTGATTTAACTTGATTTTACCTTCTTCTGAAATTACACCGGTTTTAGTTTTAAATCCAGGTTTAAAGTGTATATATATGTCGCATCTATTTGAACGTGTACGTCCAATTAATTGTGCGGCTGTTCGTGGACAAATACTAGATCCAGTAAAAAATCCAAATACACCATCGACGACGTCATTAATACCATAAGACGCAATATGATTACCTGCGCCAAACTGTGGCGAATATATTACATTATCGTATTTTTTAATTTCTTCAATAGGATTTTTTAAAAATTCATTAACATAATAATCCATAATGTGATCAGACGTAATAAGTAAATTATTATATTTTCTAAATCGATGATTTAATTTTTCAACATTATCTTTAGTATCACACACAATAACATTTTTTAAACCATTTTTATTATTTTTTTCGATCATATCTAAAAATAAATTATGATCAACAGTATAAACTTTACGATTAGATGCCAACTTTACTACGTTATGTACGTAAGTATTTTGTAATTTAAATGTTTCAATAAGAGATAATGACGAATCGTTTATATTTGCATCCATTAAAATTGATTTTTTACATCTCTTTATTAATTTCATAAAAAATCCAAAAATCACTAATGCATTATCAATTCTATTTTGCATAATATCTTTCGACATAAACATATTAGATAAAGTCGTTATTTCATCACAAATAACAGTAATATCTTTAATTCCAATACCGTCAGACCCAATAGAATCATTTTCGCTTCGATTAATAAACGTTTGAACTGCGTCAATTGATAATGACGGTAATACACAAATTAACGTATATTTATTTTTGTTTTCGTCTTGTTCCATATACGTGCTCATTTTCGCGGATGTTTTACGACGAACATCGTCAATATCAATAATCAAATCTTTACCAATACGATTAATAATTGAATTCTTTAAATGAATACTTGGAACGATAATGACAGTTTTTTTCTTATCTAACGTATTTTGTTCAACTATTTTACGCATAATCGTATCTGTTTTTCCAGATCCCATCGGCGCTTCAATAAAATTCGTACCACATTTAAATTCTTTAATATCTTTAATATCAAGATAATAATCATATGTAATTCGTTTACACTTATTATCGTTTTCATTAATATATTGTAAATTTATCAAATAATTTTTATTTTTTAATGGCGTATGTGTATGCGGCATAACATTAGCATTAATAGAATTAATGTGAGCCAGCGTTAACATAATATTGCGATGAGTATTAATATGAAATTTATATTTTAATAATATTTGTTCGGCCGCCGAAAAAGATCCAGTTACATTAATAGTATTAATAACATGACAATACGCAATATGAACTAAAATATCTGAATAATTATTTTTAATAAATGAAAGCCGTTCGTCTTTAATCAGATTATCATTTATAATATTTTGTAGTGTTTTTTTAGTCGTAAATGTTATACCGTCAGGAACGCGCCCAGTATCAATATAAGTAAAAAACTCCTTGTTAATATTTCTCTTATCTAAAACATCTTTAAATTTATCATATATATAATCTGTTCTATTTTCTATAAAATCGACTTTAATAGTTTTAGGTTTAACCTTAGATTTTTTACCTACTAAAAACGATTCATATATAGCCTTATCGTTTTTTGCTTTATGGTTTTGTACCAATTCATTATGCGTTGATATAGCATCCAAATATTCGTCGCTATCATATAATTCAAAAATAAATTTAACTTTACTACTAATTTTCTTAATGTCAATATACTTTGAATTGTCACGCGATAAATCTGAATAATCGACTGTTTTTATAGTTTTAATAACGTCAATTACAGCATCGATACCTTCAGATGTATGCAAATCGTTAAAATCCGTATATCCTTTTAAACGTTTCCCTTTTATTTTAGATGCTTCTTTATCAGATTTATTTTTTACAGCTTCAAGAATTTGGTTTTTAAAATACGGTGTTATATATGTTACCCCATATTTGCGAGATGCTGACGTTGCAACATTTAATCCTGTATCACCGGTTGTCATTTGATTAAACACATCTGCGTCACGACACACAATAATTTGTTTTTCATAATGACTAGAAATAGAATTAACAACGTGAATTACATTATAAGCAGAAATACATGAATATACAATATAATTTTTTGAATTATCAAATTTATTCAACGCTTCATAAATCGACGACGCTGTCGCAACACCTTCAGCAACATAAATTTGATCAACATCATCTATACTAATACCAGGTTTTTTAAACGCAAAAACCGCCGATTTCATCATTGTACCAGATGAATTAAATTTACCAAACTTAGTAATAGTTTCATAACCTAAAAATTCATTCGTAATAACGTGATATAACGGCACAATTAAATTTTTATATTTGTCTTCTTTTAAACCCGTCATATTAAGACATTTCTTATTAGTCAAATAAAAATTATCATCAGAACAATTATTAAATGACAATATTTTATTTTCTATAATAGATATAACATGAGAAATAGTATCATTAATATAATCAACGTCTTCTTTAGTTGCAATAAAATCATCGGTCAAAGATGAAAACCATTTTTTATATTCAACTATAATATTATCATCTACTATACCTAATTTATCTAACGTTGAAAATAAATTAATTAGCCGTTCTATTTTTTGATAAACTTCATCATCACTATCTTGTATATCGATACCAAGATCAATATTATTCAATAATGCAGTTTCTACTAAATCAACGATAGTTCTTTTAGAATTATTATCGGATAATTCATGCTCAACCATATATCCAATTTCATCTTCATCTACAGATAAAATGTCTGACATCAATTTAATAGGATCTTCTTTAATTTCAACTTTCAATAATTCATTTGAAATGCCAACGATTTTTTTTCTATCGCGATATGATAAAAACTGAAATTTTTCGGCGAACGATTTTAATACATTAAATACATTTATACTGGTGATGCTATTATTCATGCTGTTTAGTTTCCTAGTATGAGACGTTTATTCTAAATCAATAAGCGTCTTTTTTATTGCGTATAACTTTATAAATAAAATTAATTTTTCATATACAATCTATTATATACAAATGAGTTATTATATTTAAAAAAAATCATATTATTTCTTCTTCAAAATATTTTGAAATTTTTTATTTAGTTGAAACGATATATCATATTCAGTTAATCGCTTTATAGAAAATAATTTATTTGGTATATTCTGATAATATACAAATACTTTATCTGGATAATCATCAGATGTAATTATAAGCACTTTAGACGATTTATTATAATTGCATATATCATATTCAAAATGTTTACTAGTGAATGAATGGCAATCATTATTCACATGTTTAATATGCTTTTTATCAACTGCTCTAGCATAATAGATGAGCTTAACATCATGAGTTTTTATTTCATCTTTATGAACAGATCTAACATACATTACCAAATTAGATTGATATTGACGCTTACCTAAATTAAAACTATTGTTATAACCATTTTTAATGTCTAAATATTTCTTTTCAAATACAGCATATTTTATATATCCGTCTTGAATATACTTTATTGACACTAAACCATATTGATTAACTCTTAATCGATATACGAATAATTTAATCGGCATCATAATTTCGTAAACCTTATATTTTTTTTTAAATTATATCACATAATAAATCAATTTGATATTTCATACATTAGATAAACAGAAAAAAGTAAGTGAATATATATTCACAGGTTATTTGCCGGATTAAGCAGCTCAGCTGCAAACTTTGGCAGTCCTGTATATAGTATTAGTCATTTTTTCTGCCAAAGTTTGCAGCTGAGCTGCGAGATAATTGGCAAAAATACATTCATTATTTCGTATTTCTGTTTATCTAATGTATGAGATTGATATTTTATTCTCATTCACTCTCTAAGACATCTTAATAAGAGAGATGATAGATTTATTATCTATAGATAAATTATTCAATCTGGAGTGAATAAGATCATTCTAAGAATAAAATCTAATGAACTTCTTTCTCATACATTAGATGAAATAGAAGGATGGATAAGCGAATATATGATCTGATTATTTGCCAAATATCTCGCAGCGAAGCTGCAAACTTTGGCAGAAAAAATAGCAAATACTATATACAGAGCTGCCAAAGTTTGCAGTTATCATATCAGCGTCCGCTGATAAATTACTGATATATCATGGCAAAGATACATTCATTCATCTATCCTTCTGTTTATCTAATGTATGAGATTAAGTTTATTTTTATAATAGTTTCATTTGTTATAATTAAAATTGTGTACACTAAATACTGTTAATACATGTTAAAATAAATATAAATATTCAACTGATAGTTGAATAAATTTTCTGAAAATAATAAACAGATTAAAACGGTAATTACAGCTATGACGATATTAAAAGACGACTTAGATAATGAGTTTGATGAGTTTGATGTTGATGATCAAACTATAATAACTAAAGAATTATTACAAAATAATTATATTGATGAAGTGTTACAAGATTATTATGCCGATGATGGTGAAAAAACATTGTTAATTTTAGAATTACAAAATGGTGAACGTATTATTGGTATTACCGATATTAATGATCCTACAATTGTTGAATTGCCGGTTCATATAATTGAGCAGCAGGAAATGGATGAAAAAGGATATTCGATATATTATCGTTTATATTCATACCAAAATATGGCCGATGAAGTATCTGAGCTTGTATTATATCAAACTCCTTTTTTAGCGTACGCACCAAAACAAAATATTATTGATTCGTATTTTAATTATTGGATTTCTGTAATGAAT
>JACCEA011196967.1_pt1 | contig 15433 bp, 15 predicted proteins | sample 7449851 | NCBI WGS metagenome assembly JACCEA01 (sample SAMN15323453, study PRJNA562643) | freshwater metagenome | isolation source: river surface water | place: USA:Blue River Watershed | collected 2017-08-18 | reverse complement strand
TGACAAGTCACATAGTGCAGCACCTGGACAGGAGCATTGCCGCATAAACAAAATTGTAACCAATAAAATCAATAATATATGTATTACACTTCAGTTTCAGCCACACAAGCATCTACAGTATCAGCACGTGCGCGCCGCAATACGAGAGCCGCCGCAGATATGGTAATGGAAAGGACAGGTATGAATGTTGCAGTGCTGCAGTACCCTACAGAGATGGTGAATAATACACCTCAACGTATGCTGCATGTTATTGCCATGGCGTTGGATATGAGCCCGGAGGCATATAAGATGAAGACCCGTGTGCGCAATGTGGTGGAGTTAAGGTTTATTGCAACGCTCTTTCTGAGGCAGTATTTCCCCGCGCTCACATTGCAGCAGATAGCAGCCTATTTCGGCGGGCAGGACCACAGCTCTGTTATCAATGGTCTTTCGCGCGCATACAACCTGATATACATACAGGATGCCGAGTTTTTGAAGAAGTATAATGCAGTTTTAAAATCAGTGACATCATGGCTAAGAAAAGAGGCATAAGGTTACGTGTGAGTCACCAGCGCATAGAAGCCCTGCACGAGATATGTGGTGAGATGCTCGCAGAATTCAGGCCGGACAATGACCACCGCCAGCTGCTGCATGAGTATATGCAGGAACTGCGCTATAAACTGGAGGAAATGCTGCAACGCAACCAGGAAAACTATACGCTGATGCTTGCCGGACCCGAGGCGGTAGCGTTTTACCAGTTGTGGAATATGCTGGACATAAAACACGACAAGTACGCATTGCTGATAGTAGACAATTTGCTGCGAAAGATGAGTTTACTGGCAGCATAAGGAAGTAATAACTATAAACCGATAATACTATGAAAACAAAAGTGAGAAAGGCGTTGATCGTGACGCAGGAGCAGTTTGAGGAAGCGATGCAGCACTATGCTGAAGCAGAACGCAGAGAGGCCGAGATAGGCAGAATAATAGAAGCGGAGGTAAATGAGGTATTGAGCAAATATGAGGATGAACGTCTTTGTTTGTCTCAGGGAAAGCAGATCGCTTTCGGCATTGCACGCATTTATTGCAGTGAGAACAAAGAAGCCTTGTTCAGCAAGCGAAGAAGTGTAGGTACGATGCATGGAGTAGCCGGGTTCAGGCTAGGTACGCCGGCTTTGCGACTACAGAAAGGCACCAACTGGGATAACGTACTTGCGTCACTAAAAGAGAAACTGCCCGAATATGTGCGTACCACCGAAGAGCCCGCAAAGGCAATGCTGCTGGTAGACAGAAATACCGAAAAGGTTGCACCGGTTTTGATGGAGCTCGGTTTGCAAGTGGTACAGGACGACCTGTTCTACATAGAGACCGGTAAAGCGGCATAGGAACAAAATAAAAACAAGAAAGCATGACACACGATTTTACAGAGTTGTTACTCTCTACCGATCCAACGCCAACCGGCGTATATGTTAGTCCTGCATCGCAAAGCCGGACACGTAGAGAACAAAAACACGATATGCTGCTTACTTTTTACCGCCATGCAGGTACCCCGAGGCGAAAACGAAAGACAGCCCCCGTAAAACCTACACTATTGAGTACCTTATTGTCGTTGTGGACATGATGCATCACCCATATTGCCTGAAAACGGCAGTATGGGTGACTTGTGTATTAGAGCGATGTGCGCGTGGTTGCGTGCACAAACCTGTTGCATGTGAAATTAATTAAAGCGTATGGTGTTTGTATGTACATGCAATTTTTCGCTCTTGAACTGAAAGTTTTATGCAACTTCGTCGGGGTGAATAAAAAGATAAAGCCTTTCGTAAAGTGCTTATTATCAACTAAATAATTTTTTGAAATCAAAAAAATAAAGTTAGATTTGTATGGATGAACATCAAGTACGCCACTAAACGCATCACAAATTCTGAGACCACTACTTATATATTAGTGGCTTTTGTGTTGGGCGTAGTGCTCATCGGAACCCTCCGTATTTTATTGATGTAATCAACAACCACAGGCCGTAACGACGTGGTTACTTCCCGGCTTTCAGCAGACTACTATACTCAGCAGGTGAATTGATAATGGAGATCGCTTTTTCCAATTCTTTATCGTACTGCATGGTTTGTGCCATGCGACCACGTGTGTAGTAATACCTTGAAGCGATCTCGCTCTCCAACACATGACGTACCTGGTCTTTGTGTTTCAGCAGGTCTTGTTTCTTGTCGTGCGATAACTTGCTTTTCAATGCTTCAAATTCCGCTTTCACGTTGTCGTAATATTTTTCGCGCAGTGCAATATTTTTAAGAGAATCGAATTGGATCTCTGTTTCTGTTTTGTAAGAATAGTCCTTACTCTCTACCCACTTAGTGAATTGATTGAACTCAGCCTCAGTGAGCGAGAACTTGGTAGGATCGGGGATAGAAGAGTGTTTCGCTGCGTATTCTGTTGCGTAGTCAAAGATGTAGTTCTTTGAGTATAGCGTAGTGGCAACAAGACTCATTGGTTCGTCTTTTACCACAATATCAGGCGATACACCACCTCCGCTTAAAACACTACGCCCTGCTTTTGTTTTGAACGTTTTGCGCAATGAGTCGGCAACGGTGCTCACGCTGCCGTCGGCATTTCTGTGGGCGTAGTCTATTGCTTGTATGCAACGGCCACTGGGTGTATAGTAGCGGGCTACTGTAAGTTTAAGATGTGATTTGAAGCCAAGAGGTCGGGTCACCTGAACGAGCCCTTTACCATAAGAACGTTCGCCGATGATGACGCCCCTGTCCAGATCCTGAATAGTTCCGGCAACAATTTCAGAAGCTGAAGCCGAAGAGTGGTTCACAAGAACAGCAAGTGGCAATGACTTGTCCCATGCAGGCAACATGGTCTTGTATTCTTTGTCCATTTCAGGAACCTTGTATCTGGTGCTCACAACAGGTTGACCTTTGTCGAGGAATATATTGCAGGTAGCAACTGCCTCGTCGAGCAGGCCGCCAGGGTTGTTGCGCAAGTCCAGTACCAGCCCTTTAAGTGCAGGCTGCACTTTTCTGAGGCTATCGAACGCGTCTTTGACCTGTGCGCCGCAGGCCTGTGTGAATTGAGTGAGCCGCACATAAGCAATGTTGTTCTGCGCACCCACCAGGCCGGCATATGGCACACTGGAGATCTCAATTTCGCCACGGGTAATGAGCTTTTCAGATGTCACTTGTGTGTAAGCATCTTTCACTTTCATTTTCAGTTGTGTGCCCGGAGAGCCCTTGAGCAACGCGCCGAGGTCATCAACACTTTTTCCTTTCAATGACTGTCCGTCAATGGCCTCTACCATATCGCCGGGATGCAGGCCGGCTATATGTGCCGGGCTGTTCTCATAAACATCGGCTACAAAGATGTCATCGCCCTTGCGCTGCATGTTGGCGCCAATACCACCATATTTACCGGTGGTCATGAATTCATATTCTTCTATGTCGGCCTCCGAAATGAAATTGGTATAGGGGTCCAGCTCCTGCAACATAGCATCAACACCGGTTTTCACGAGTTTGCCCGGCTCTATAGGATCCACATAGAATGAGTTCAGCTCTTTAAAAAGATTGCTGTATATGTCGAGGTTCTTTGATATCTCAAAGTAGGGGTCGGTAGGGGTGGCCCTGATGAAAAAGAATGCAGTGCCGGTGAGCAATGCTCCGGCCAGAAAACCACGCGCTGAAAAGTTCTTTCTTGTTCTGTTCACGGTACGCTGAATAAAGAATTACGAATTTACGGGTTTTAGCACCGCGCCAAGAAATTAATTGGCCGGGGTGTTGTGAATATTGTTACATAAATGGTAATTTGTACCCGTGTCGGGGTGACGGGAAGTTTCCCGGAGGCACTATTCATCTGCACATAATTATGAATCGCAGAAACTTCATACATCTTCTGCTTTGCCTGATGCTGGCCGGCTTTACTGCCACAGCACAGAAGCCATTTACTGAAGGGGTGATCGTGTACAACGTCGAGTTAGTATCGCCGGACAACACCAGTGTGAAAGGAATCTACACATTCAGCATCAAGGATGCAATGATAAAGAAGGAGCTGGTACTGGAAAACGGATATGTGGATATTACATTGCTGGACAGTGATGACCAAACTATCTATTCACTTCAGAACAGGGGGGTGAAGAAATATGCCATTCAGCTGAATATGGATGAGACCATAAAGAAACAACAGCACTACAAAGGTTTCAGGATAGTTGATGAGGTGAATTCAGGGAAAAAGTTGAGTGGACTTGATGTGTTTAATGCACGAATCGTTTATCCGGATGGGGTGCGGTCTGACGTGTCATATACAAAAGAGTGGCGACCCGCATACGCCGTCACCTTCAACAGGTTTCCTGATGCTATGTTCTTCCCGCTCAATTTCTACTATAACGAGGCCGCGGGAACAATGAATTTTGTGGCCACTAAGATGGAGGCCTGTCCTGTAGCTTCTTCAATATTCCGTATTCCGGCGGAATACAAGATCATTACTTACGATGTCTATTTGCAGTTGATCAAAGAGTAATATGCCTCCAATTTTTCTGCGGTTCTTTTTTCAGTTTTTGTTGTGTAGAGCCGTAATTGGTCTGTTTTCAGCCCAACATGCTTGGGCACAGGCACCCACAGATATGAAAATACTGGAGGAGCACCGCAATGCCGCCGGAGATATAGTGCGCACCATTCAGTACACGCAAGGAGGCAAACGGGTTACAGAAACCCGCACTATCAAGCAGTTTCAGCCGCTGACGCAACCGATAGACCCTGATACACTGAACAGAGATTCGCTATTTGTAGTTGTCAACAAGAGCCGCTTCGTATTGGATGTTTATTACAGAAGAAAGAAGATAAGGAGCTACAAGGTGGTGTTTGGCCCGAGGCCCAGGGAGAACAAGATGATGAAGGGAGATAGGTGTACCCCTGAGGGAAAATTTTCTGTATTGAATAAACATGTGAGTGCGCGATACGATAAATTCATACAAATTGACTATCCGAACGACTCTTCACGAGTAAGATTCGAGCAGCTGAAGAAAAGAGGAGCAATACCCGCCAATGCTGAAATAGGAGGAGATGTGGGCATACATGGTATTTGGAAGGGAGGAGACGAAATGATAGATATGGGTGTAGGCTGGACCGATGGCTGCATTGCCATGAAGAATAAGGATATTGAAGAATTGTACAGAATCCTGGATGTGGGTGTGAAAGTATTCATCAGAAAGTGATGGCTGAGACCGAGTGTCGCAGTTATCAAACTTATCCGCTAATTTCGCAAACAAATAATTATCAATGAATAAGGTAGTAGCTGGTGCCGATGTGGCCATACAGGACATTCCGTCGGGCGCAACGATCATGTTAGGTGGTTTCGGCTTGTGCGGTATTCCTGAGAATTGTATCGCGGCAATGGTAAAGAAAGGTATCAATAACCTGACCTGCATATCAAATAATGCCGGCGTGGATGATTTTGGTATCGGTTTGTTGCTGCAGAACAAGCAAGTGAAGAAGATGATCTCATCTTATGTGGGCGAGAATGCAGAATTTGAACGCCAGTTGTTGAGCGGTGAATTGGAAGTGGAACTGATCCCACAGGGCACGCTGGCAACCCGCTGCATGGCAAGTGGCTACGGCATGCCGGCGGTTTACCTGTTGGCAGGTGTGGGTACAGAGGTAGCAGAAGGAAAGGAGGTGCGCGAATTCAATGGTAAGAAGTATTTGCTGGAGCACGCCTTCGACTCGGATTTCGCGATTGTAAAAGCGTGGAAGGGCGACACATTGGGTAACCTGGTATTTAAAGATACTGCCCGCAACTTCAATCCTATGATGGCAATGGCCGGTAAGATCACCATTGCAGAGGTAGAAGAACTGGTGCAACCCGGAGAATTAGATCCGAATTACATACACGTGCCGGGTATCTACGTTCATCGAATTTTCCAGGGTACCAACTACGAGAAGCGTATTGAACAGCGTACAGTAAGGAAGCGATAATAGCGTAAATCCTGTCTGAAAAAAGATATTATTTCAAAACATTTTTTCCATAAATAACATGGGTTTAAATAAAGAGCAGATCGCAGCAAGGATAGCTAAGGAACTAAAGAACGGATACTATGTAAACCTAGGTATCGGTATCCCTACGCTCGTTGCTAACTATATACCTGAAGGAGTGAATGTGATCCTACAGAGCGAAAATGGCCTGCTGGGTATGGGACCTTTCCCATTTGAGGGAGAGGAAGACCCTGATCTGATAAACGCGGGCAAGCAGACCATCACTACCCTTCCGGGCTCAGTGTTCTTCGACAGTGCCATGAGTTTTGGTATGATCCGTGCCGGAAAGGTGGACCTCACGGTACTGGGTGCCATGGAAGTAGCCGAAAACGGAGATATCGCCAACTGGAAAATTCCCAATAAGATGGTGAAGGGTATGGGTGGCGCCATGGACCTGGTTGCAGCAGCCAAGAACATAATTGTGGCCATGCAGCATACCAACCCGAAGGGCGAAAGTAAGTTGCTGCCACGCTGCACGTTGCCGCTAACAGGTGTGGGTTGTGTGAAGAAGATAGTAAGCGATCTGGGTGTATTCGATGTGACAGCCGATGGGTTTGTATGCATAGAACACGCACCGGGAGTGACTATAGACGAGATAAAGGCAAAAACAGCCGGTAAGCTCACCATCGCTGCCGATGTGAAAGAAATGACTGTTTAAATCGCGTTAAAGTCGCTCGAAACCACCGAGATATACAGTATTATAACGTTATGATATAATGCTCTTTATTTGAACAGGCGTATATTTGAATAAACTACTCTCTCCAAAAACTGCTGTTATGAAACACACTGAAGGTTACGTTAATCATGTTATCGAGCAAGGCGTTGCTACGATAGAATTCTATCATCCGTCCAGCAATTCGTTGCCAGCGGCTATTTTGAATGACCTTGCCAAGACGATCAATGATATTGGTATAGACAATCGAGTGAAGGTCATCATTTTGCGCAGTGCAGGTGATGGTGCATTTTGTGCCGGAGCTTCATTTGATGAGTTGATGGCAATTACTAATGAAGCCGAGGGAAAACGTTTCTTCAGCGGTTTCGCTCACGTTATCAATGCAATGCGCAAGTGCCACAAACTCATTATAGGTCGTGTGCAGGGCAAGGCAGTAGGCGGAGGTGTCGGTCTTGTTGCTGCTACAGATTATGCAATCGCTACTGAAGGTGCAGCTGTAAAGCTCAGCGAACTGGCTGTGGGTATTGGCCCGTTTGTGGTTGGTCCGGCGGTGGAGCGTAAGATCGGCGTATCGGGCTTGGCGCAATTAGCCATCGATGCCACAGGCTGGCGTTCGGCAGAATGGGCAAAACGTCGCGGACTGTATTCAGAGATGCATTCAAACATAAGTGAAGTTGACGACGCGGTTAACCGTTTGGCGCAAAGACTGGCACAAAGCAGCCCCGAAGCAATGGCGCAGCTGAAGAAAGTTTTGTGGCATGGTACTGAAAACTGGGATGTACTCCTTTCTGAACGTGCAGCTATCAGTGGTCACTTGGTTTTGAGCGACTTCACGCGGAACGCAATCAACAACTTTAAAGCCAAAAATGCTAAGTAGCAAACATTTATAAATGTGCTAATTTTTCATTTGGGGTCGGGTCGTCCGACCCCATTTTTTTTGCATGATATAACAGTGGAACTGCGGCCAAATTAAACTGCCGATTAATTGGCTGAAATCCCAACGTATTACTGAAACACATCGTCTATTTAACATTATTTTATTAACTTTAGTACTTGGTCCTATCCTCAAATGAGATCATAATTGTATAATAGATGAGAATATACCGCCTCGTTCTTTTATTGTTTATTCCACTTTTTGTGGCGCAGAATGCCCGTGCCCTTACTGCCGGATTTACGGCAAGTACACTTTCTGGATGTGCGCCCTTGCTTGTGAATTTTACCAATTCCACCTCGCCGATGTCCGGGACCACATTTTCCTGGACATTCGGAACATTCGGCTCTTCAACGCTCACTAACCCTTCTGTCTATTTTACCACTCCGGGTACGCATCTGGTAACATTGGTTGCAACCAATGGCGGATCGACCAGCACGTCTACCATCACTATCACCGTTTATCCGTCTCCGACAGTGAGTTTTGTAGAGACAGATTCTACTGTTTGTCCGGGCACACCTATTACATTTACGAGCACTACTTTGGGTGGTGTGCCTGGAACGGTTACCTGTACGTGGAACTGGGGTGACGGAGGCACCTCGACAGGCTCGCCTGCAACGCATACATACGGCTCCCCGGGCAACTATACCGTAACATTATTTGCTACGAACGCGATGGGCTGTCAGGCATCGCTGGTCAAGCCGTCGCATATACATGTGTCCACGCCACCTATTGCGTCACTCATCGTTCCATTCACTGCATGCAACCCACCGGCTACGATCACGTTTTCAACCGCCAGTGTAGGTTCTGCGCCTCCGCTTAGTTACAGTTGGTGGTTTGGTGGTTCGTCTTTCGGAACAGGGCCTACGCCATCTCATACGTACCCGGCAGTAGGTACTTTCCCGGTGAAGCTGGTTGTGACCGACGCCAATGGGTGTAAGGACAGTACCACTTCCAGTGCCGTGATCAGTAACCTTGTAGCATCCTTTACCGGGCCTGATACAGTGTGTGTATTCTCCTCAGCTACTTTTACTAATACGAGTACCACGTTTACTTCGTGTACCTGGAATTATGGTGATGGTGGTACCAGCACAGGCTACCACGGGGCTCATGCTTACGGCGCGCCGGGTACCTACACCGTAACGCTTACCATCAACAGTGGTTCTTGTACTCATACTTTTTCGAGGGTTATTGTAGTGTTGCCGGGTCCATCAGTTTCCATGACGATATCTCCGCCCGATCCCTGTCCGGCTCCGGTGACGCTTAGTTATACCGGTACATCCTCTAGCCCGGGTACAGTATTTACATGGGTGTTTGAAGGCGGGGCCACTGCTACTGGCAGCACGGCCTCGCATACCTATATGTCCAACGGCATCAAAACTGTGAGTTTGATAGTACTGGATCCGGTTCACGGTTGTAGGGATACAATAACCAGAACTGATACAATCTATAATCTCGATTTCAGGGTAAACGCAACACCTGACCGCGGCTGTGTGCCGCTTACTGTAAGTTTCACCGGTGCTGCGTTCTACAATGTGCCGCCTCCGGGTTGGCTGCCTTATCCGTTCGCATTGGGTTCGTGGACTTGGGATTTCGGTGACGGTTCAGCTCCGAGCACGTCCCCAACGCCTACACACATTTATACCGCAACCGGCATTTACACCGCAACGGTAACCGCTGTGACGGCAAATGGCTGTACTGTGGTTGATACGGTTCGGGTATGGGTGGGCGCTCCGCCACAGGTTATATTTTCAGCATCGCCCCGTCACATTTGCTATAGCTCACACACACCGGTTATTTTCCAGCCTACGGTTGTTGTGGCTCCTGTAGATGAATATCACTGGGCATTCGGAGATGGTGGGGCAACAGTGTATGACACAACCATTCCTCCGGGTTCGGTGGCGCATGTTTATTCTGTGCCGGGTACATTCACTGTAACAGTTACACCTTACTGGAGGGGGTGCCCGGGAGTACCATATACCATTGCCAACTACATTGTCATAGATCCGCCGAAAGCCATAATCGAAGACAGTATCTATTGCGCGCCGCGAACACGGGTCAAATTCTTTGACGCCTCGATAGGAGATGATACCCATTTGTGGATGTTCGGTGACGGCACAACATCAACGGTCGATGACCCGGTACATGATTATCCCTCACTGGGAACCTATACAGTCACATTGGCTACATATCATATAGCGAGTGGTTGCAGAGACACAGCCCGAAGAGTGATAGTGCTCTCGGGACCGGTACCCAATTTCACGGCATCGTCTACCGGCATCTGCAAAGGGCAGTCCATAACATTCACGTCTACAACATCAAGTCCGGGAATGGTGACCAACTATTATTGGTATGTGGATACATGGACGCTGCCCCCTGTGCCCGGAGCAACAAGTACTTCTTATACGCGCAACTTCAGCGCGCCTACCGACACAGGATATCATACCATAAGACTTGTGATACGCAATATCAACGGATGTTATGACACGCTCACACGAACGAATTACATAAAAGTAGGTGCACCGCATGTTGAGTTCAATCTGACGCCTGCAACCGGCTGCGCGCCCCTGAATGTGACATTTACGGATGCAAGTACAGCAGTTTCGGGTACAACCCTTGCCTCGCATAACTGGCGTTTTGGCGATGGCGGTACGGCAACCGGTAATCCGGTTTCACATACCTACATCTCGGGAGGAACTTTCGCGATATGGCATCGTGTCACCGACGATCTTGGCTGTCGTGATTCAGTGATGCATACGGTTACAGTTTATAAGCCTACAGTCAATTTCACTGCAAGTAATGTGAACCCCTGCAAGGGTGCTCCGGTGAGTTTCACGATAGGTGCCGGAGTGGGTGCAGTTAGTGCTGTGTGGGATTTTGGTGATGGAGGTACATCTACTGCCATGACACCGATACATGTTTATACCACGACAGGCACATTCAACGTAAAGCTGACCATAATAGATTCTCATGGTTGCTCGGGCGATACCACCTATGTTGGCTATATCAATATTGTGCACCCGACAGCCAATTTCAAAATGAGTGATTCAGTGTCGGTGTGTCCGCCACTGTTTGTCAACTTTACGAATCTTAGCACAGGCGCAATGATCTACAACTGGAGTCTTGGTGACGGGTCGTTCTCGTCAATATTGTCTCCGTCAAACATGTATATCACTTCGGGACTGTACAATGTGCGACTGGTAGCAACGAATGTGTATGGCTGTACTGACACCGTTGTCAAGCCTGTGAACATATTTGGATATGCCGGAGCCTTCAGCTATACACCTACACAGGGATGTGCGCCACTTACGGTGCACTTCACGGCCACACTCAGCAATGTACCATATATCACCTGGGACTTCTCTGACGGTGTGACAAGCGCTACTTCTTTCAGCGACACAACATCGCATATTTATACCACACCGGGTGCCTACGTACCTAAACTGATCCTCAGTGACAATACGGGTTGTCAGACTTCGAGTATAGGTCTAGATACCATTTTTGTTGATGGCGTCACCACTAACTTCACTACTGATCCTAACCCGGTATGCATAGGAATGCCGTTCAATTTTATTGATTCGTCAACAACGCTTTGGTCACCGGTAACTGCATGGGAATGGGCTTATGACGGCACAACGAGCACACTTGCATCTCCGACCCATACGATCAATACCCCGGGCACCTATCCGGTCACATTGAAAGTTACGACCAGTTGGGGGTGCATAGGCAATGCCTCACATGATATAGTGGTGATGCCACCTCCTGTTGTTACCGCAAGTCCCGATACGGTGATATGCGTAGGTGATGCTGCAACGCTTACCGGATATGGTGCGGTGTCCTACACATGGGATCCGCCTGCATCATTGAGTTGCACTGCTTGCAATCCTACCAATGCTTCACCAACAGTGCCAACGACCTACATTGTTACCGGTACCGATGCCTATGGTTGTGTGGACACGGCCTCTGTTACCGTTTACCTGAAAACACATACTGTGAGCAAGGCGTGGGGCGACACGGCTGTTTGCGAGGGTGTCCCTGTTCAGTTATTCGACACGGGCGGCACGACGTATCTATGGCTTCCACCGACAGGTCTGAGCGATAATACGATCTACAACCCAATCGCGACACCTCATTATACAACTAAGTATACAGTAATTGCGAAACTCGCCGGCTGCATTGCCGACACGCAATATGTAACAGTAACGATCTTTCCGCTACCAACCGTGGATGCAGGACCTAACCAACGCGTGATGGCGGGTACCACTGCAAACCTCAAAGCGACGGGTACAAATATCACGTCCTACCTGTGGTCACCTGGCGAAACATTGAGTTGTACCGACTGTGCAGCTCCGGTGGCGAGTATGAGTGTGATGACCACCTACTATGTAGATGTGCTTTCAGAGCACGGCTGTCGCGCGTCCGATTCTGTGAGGGTGATCCTCTATTGCGATAATAGCCAGGTATTCATTCCTAACGCATTCACGCCCAACGGAGACGGAGAAAATGATGTCTTCTACCCGAGGGGTGCGGGGTTGAAGACGATCCGGACTTTCAGGATTTACAATCGCTGGGGTGAGCTGATCTTCGAACGCGAGGGGATAAGTTTGAATGATGCAAGTAACGCGTGGGACGGGTCCTACAAGGGACAGGGAGCACGCCCTGACGTATATGTATATGTTTTGGAAGCTGAGTGCTACACCGGCGATGACGTGCACATAAAAGGAGATGTAACCATTTTAAGATAATTGCAATGATGACTTCTTTATATATAAACACCATGAATCCTACTCAAGTTAGAATGCCCTTCCGCCAAGGCCTCATTTTGGCGTTGGTGATCTTGCTGCCTGTTCTGTCGAGGGCTCAGGCCGACATTCACTTTTCTCAGTTCTACGAGACATCTATTTTGCGCAACCCCGCACTTACGGGAGTGTTTGCTAACGACTACAAAGTGGGGGTGTATTACCGCAATCAGTGGAGTACTATCACTCACCCGTATGAGACCAAACTGGTGACCGGCGAGAGTCGTTTCCAGCTCAGCGAAATGTCCAACGACTTCTTCAGTTTTGGGGTACTCGGTTTTGCAGACAAAGCGGGAAGTGTGGACCAAAAGATAACGGGCATTTATCCGGCTATCAATTACAACAAGTGTATGAACGTGGAGAACAACTCCTACCTATCTGTGGGTTTCACAGGCGGGCATATACAGTATAGCTTCGATCCGTCTAAGGCTACGTTCAATAATCAGTTTCAGGGTGGTCGATTCGACCCCAACCTGCCATCACTTGAAAACATTCCAACCAACAAATTCAGTTTCTGGGACCTCGGTGCAGGTATCAACTACAATACCAGTTTCGGCGACCAGGCAACATGGGTGATAGGCGTTTCAGGGTATCACTTTACAAAGCCACGATTCTCCTACTTCAATGTACCCGACCTGACCCAGAATATGCGTTTCAATGTCAATACCGCTGTCGGGTTTAACGTAACAGAGAGTATTCTGGCTCAGTTCCAGGCCAATGGCGCCATGCAGGGCACCTATCGCGAGATAATGGCGGGCGGTCTTTTTAACTGGAGCCGTATAACAGGGGAAAACAAAACATTCACACTTACCGGTGGTGTATTCTACCGTTGGGCCGATGCAGTAATCCCGGTGGTTCGCATCAAATACAATGCGATGTCGGTGGGCGTGAGTTACGATGTCAACACCTCAAGCCTGAAAGATGCCAGCAAAATGAACGGAGGGTTTGAAATGACGTTGTTCCTCTCGGGCGACTTCTATGACAGGGGTATGGCCAAGAAGATGGTGTGCCCTAAATTCTAATGACGTAAGATCAGTGTGTTTACTGAATTAGCTGGTGCTGCAACATATAGATTCCGGCACCGGCAAAAAAGCCGGCAAGTGCGGGCCATGTGAACTTTTTAAGGTACCAGAAGAAACTGATCGACTCCATTCCCATTGCTGCAACACCTGCCGCCGACCCAATGATGAGCGCGCTACCACCTGTACCAGTGCTATATGCCAGAAACTCCCAGAAATAATGGTCGGTGGGGTATTGTGCCAGACTATACATTCCCTGCACGGCAGCAACGAGCGGCACATTGTCTACAAGCGAGCTGAGCATACCGAGCGAAATGACAATGCGGTCTTCTGTCTGTAAAGTTGTTGTCATCCATTGAGCCAGACTACCCAATGCACCCGATACCTGTAATGCGGCAATACTCATAAGGATACCCAGAAAGAACAGGATACTGGGTGTGTCTATTTTTCTGAGCGCATACACTACCGACAAGACGTGCTTATCTTCTTCGTCTTTTTTGCCATGTATCACTTCTGTGATGACCCAAAGAATACCCAATCCCGCAAGAGCACCCATATAGGGCGGTAAGTGAGTAGCACTTTTGAATATGGGTATGGCACAAAGGATGCCGACTCCACTGAAGAAAACGATCTTTTGTTGGCGCACGGGTAGTGCATTGTGCCCGCTGGCTTCGGTGGTTTCCGCAGGGCCAATTTGACCCTTCAGGCGGAATGTAATAATGGTGAGCGGTACTAACAGGCACACGAGGCTAGGCAATATCAGTTTCGCGATGATAGATGCAGCAGTAATTTGCCCCCCGATCCACATCATTGTGGTGGTTACATCACCTATGGGCGACCACGCACCACCTGCGTTGGAAGCAATCACCACCATTCCCACATACCACAACCGTTCTTCCTTGTCGGTTATCAGCAGTCGAACCATAGATACCATGACAATGGTTGTTGTGAGGTTATCAAGTACAGGAGAAAGGAAGAATGTGAGAAACGAAATGATCCATAGCAGTTTACGCTTGTTGGTTTGTTTTATGCGACTAGTAATAATGTCAAAGCCGTCGTGTGCGTCGATCAGCTCCACTATCGTCATTGCCCCCATCAGAAAGAACAATATTCCCGATAGCTCCCCCAATTGTTCGGTTAGCTGGTGGTTGACAAGGTGTTTATCGCCCGTGTACATTATATATATCACCCAGCAGGCAACACCGGTCATCAGGGCAACTGCTGCTTTGTTGACCCTGATCTGATGTTCTGTTGCGATGGCAACATAGCCCAGGATGAAGCAAAAAGCCAGCAGTGTGATCATTGCGAATTTTGAATTATATGTGTAAGTAAAGATAAGAGATTGCCCCCAAAACACCTTATAAAGCCTCGACACGCAACCAACTTGCACAATTATGCAACAAAAGTTCACGATTGGCACAGCACAGGGGCACTAATTTTGCAGCATATAGTTCGAAGTCTGAAGGAATTTATTAGATGGAGACATCGTTGATATCAATAAAGTATTAGTTTTGTCCACAAATAAAATGAATATAAGGATGAGATTCCTATTAATTACCCTTTTAGCGCTTTGTCCGTTTACAAACTTTGCACAAAGCAGCCTGACGATTTTTTCGGAAGACGGATACCGTTTTTACCTTATTCTTAATGGCCAGAAACAAAATAATGTGGCCATGACCAACGTGCGTATCGATGGCCTTGCACAGCCTCAGTATGCAGTAAAGATATTGTTTGAAGATCCGTCAAAACCTGAGATTTCTAAAAACATCCCTGTAGTAGATCCGGGAACAAACGATTTTGCGGATGTTACTTATAAGATCAAGACCAACAAGGATGGCGAACTTAAGATGCGCTACTTCTCTGCAACGCCCGTGGTTCCCAACTACGTTCCGCCAGCAGATGTATATGTAATGCACTATGGCCAACCGGCACCTCCTCCTCCTCCGGGTATGGGCGGTACTACTGTTACCCAGACTACTGTTACCCAAACCACCGGTA
>JACCEA011506529.1_pt1 | contig 15434 bp, 17 predicted proteins | sample 7449851 | NCBI WGS metagenome assembly JACCEA01 (sample SAMN15323453, study PRJNA562643) | freshwater metagenome | isolation source: river surface water | place: USA:Blue River Watershed | collected 2017-08-18 | reverse complement strand
TTTGCCGAGGCCCAGACCCCGGCAGACCACTATCGCCCCGCCGCCGAAAAAATCCTCAAGGGCGATCCGGCGCAAAGCGTTCGCAACCATTATTCGAGCCCTTGCAAGCAGTTCCACACCGGCGAATGGTCAGGCGATGTTGGCCAATGGACGATCAATTACACCGAACACGAATACTGCGAAATTCTCCAAGGCGTCTCGGTACTGCGCGACAAGGATGGCAATGCAGTGACCTATCGCGCCGGTGACCGCTTTGTAATTCCTGCCGGATTCTCCGGCGCCTGGGAAGTGATCGAGCCGACCCGCAAGATTTATGTGATGTTCGAGCAAGCGTAAGCCTGCTGAAATTTCATGGCGTTACTTTGGCCCGCCTCTGGCGGGCATTTTTTTGCCAACAAAAAACCCGCCGAAGCGGGTTTTTTGTATGAAACCGGATCAATTACTTGATCTTGGCTTCCTTGTACGGCACATGCTTACGCACAACAGGATCGAACTTCTTGATTTCGATCTTGTCGGGGGTAGTGCGCTTGTTTTTGTCGGTGGTGTAGAAGTGGCCGGTACCGGCACTGGACACCAAACGGATCAATTCACGCATGACGAGCTCCTTAAACCTTTACACCGCGGGCACGAAGCTCGCTGAGAACGACATCAATGCCGCGCTTGTCAATGATACGCATACCCTTGGCCGAAAGGCGCAGACGCACAAAACGGTTCTCGGTCTCAACCCAGAAACGGTGATGCTGCAGATTCGGCAGGAAGCGACGACGGGTTTTGTTGTGTGCATGGGAAACGTTATTCCCGGTAACCGGACCCTTACCAGTTACTTGACAGACTCTCGACATACCATCAGCCCTCTAAAACCACATGCCCAACCCGGCATGGGTTGGCTGCTTAAACTCAAAGTCATTTGGCGCTCAGCGCCACGTTTCTTTGGGGTCTTACCGGTCAACCCGCAGTACGGTGAGCCGGGCCCCTAGAAAAGAGCGCGCCTTTATATCAGAAAGCCTTCATGACAGCAAGAAAATCACTCGATCAAACCGAGATTTCCTCTGCAAAGGTTACATCCAGCCATGCTCAGCCATCGATAATGGCTCGCCATCGCCCACCACAAAGTGATCCAGAACACGCACATCGACCAGCGCCAAGGCCTCCTGCAGGCGCCTGGTGAGCAGACGGTCAGCCTGACTCGGCTCCGCCACACCGGAGGGATGGTTGTGCGTCAGGATGACTGCAGCCGCATTGTGCGCCAGCGCGCGCTTGACCACCTGCCGCGGATACACGCTGGCGCCGTCGATGGAACCGCGAAACAGCGCCTCAAACGCCAGGACGCGGTGCTTGCTATCGAGAAACAAACAGGCAAAAACCTCATGTAACTCATGCCGCAACTGCGCCTTGAGGTAATCACGCACGGCCTGCGGGCTTTCCAGAGCAGACTCGCGCCGCAAGCGCTCGGCAAGATGGCGTCGGGACATCTCCAGCACCGCCTGCAGTTGTGCGTACTTGGCCGGCCCCAGCCCCAGTCGGCTGGAAAACTCCGGCAAGCTCGCCTCGAGCAACGCGCGCAAGCTGCCAAAGTCGCCCAGCAACTGCCGCGCCAGATCAACTGCCGAGAGCCCGGGCACTCCGGTGCGCAGAAAAATGGCCAGCAATTCCGCATCACTGAGGCTTGCAGCCCCCTGTTCCAGCAGCTTTTCCCGCGGTCGTTCAGCCGCAGGCCAGTCTCGAATGCTCATCCGACCTCCTTGTCGAGAATGCACCACTGCTCCATCGGTGGCGCTGTGATAATGTAGCCGACGTTTATGGCGCCGCGACAGGCCTGAAACCAGCCTGTGTCGCGGTTCGCACTCCTCATCTCGAACAAGGCGAGCCCATGCAACGGCTTCATAAGAAACGCATTGTGCTGGGCGTAGGCGGCGGCATTGCCGCGTACAAGAGTGCCGAATTGGTCCGCCGCTTGCGCGATCAGGGCGCTGAAGTCCGCGTGGTCATGACCCGCGGCGGCCGCGAATTTATCACCCCACTGACCATGCAGGCGCTATCCGGCCATCCGGTGCTGCTCGACTTGCTGGACCCGGCAGCCGAAGCAGCCATGGGCCATATCGAATTGGCGCGCTGGGCGGATCTGGTACTGATTGCACCGGCGACTGCCGATTTGATGGCGCGCCTGGCCCAAGGCGTTGCCGATGACTTGCTGACCACCCTGGTGCTGGCCACCGATGCGCCGATCGCACTGGCACCCGCCATGAATCAGGCCATGTGGCGCGACCCCGCCACGCAGCACAACAGCCAGCTGCTGGCGTCACGCGGCATGCACCTGTTTGGCCCGGCAGCCGGAACCCAGGCCTGTGGCGATGTCGGCCCCGGACGCATGCTGGAGGCCGAAGAACTGGCTCAATGCGCCGCCAACACCTTCGAGCGCAAACTGCTGACCGGCAAGCATGTGCTGATTACCGCAGGACCGACGCAGGAAAACATCGACCCGGTTCGCTACATCACCAATCACAGCTCCGGAAAAATGGGCTTCGCCCTCGCCGAAGCGGCGGCCGAAGCCGGCGCCCGAGTGACCCTGGTCAGCGGCCCGGTATTTCTGCCAACCCCCGACCGGGTCGAGCGCATCAACGTCGTCAGCGCAACCAACATGCTGCAGGCCTGCGAGGCGGGCATGCCCTGCGACCTGCTGATCGCCGCCGCCGCCGTCGCCGATTACCGTCCGCAAGTAGTTGCCGAACACAAACTGAAGAAAGACCCTGCCAGCGGTGAGGGGCTGCTGCTGGAGCTGGTGCGCAATCCGGATATTCTCGCCACGCTTGCCGGACGTCCGGATCGACCGTTCAGCGTTGGCTTTGCTGCTGAAACCCAGAATTTGCTCGACTATGCTGCACGCAAACTGCGCGACAAGAACCTCGACCTGATCGTGGCCAATGATGTGGCCAACCCGTCCATCGGCTTCAACAGCGAGGACAACGCCATCACCGTGATTGACCGCGCACTGCAACCGACCAGCTTTCCCCAGACCAGCAAGGCCAAGATTGCCCGCCAGCTGATTACCTTTATCGCCGACCGACTGAACCAGAACTGACCATGCATAGCTTGCAAGCCAAAATTCTCGACCCGCGCCTGGGCGACCAGTTTCCCCTGCCGCAATACGCCACGCCGGGCTCCGCCGGCCTCGACCTGCGCGCCATGCTAAAGGAAGACCTGACCCTGGAGCCGGGACAAACCGTGCTGATTCCAACCGGACTGGCGATTTTCATTGCCGATCCCGGCCTGGCTGCCATGATCCTGCCGCGCTCCGGCCTGGGTCACAAACACGGCATCGTGCTGGGCAATCTGGTGGGGCTGATCGACTCGGACTATCAGGGCGAACTGATGGTGTCCTGCTGGAACAGAGGGCAGCACGCTTTCAACATGGCGGTTGGCGAGCGTATTGCCCAACTGATACTGGTGCCGGTCGTGCAGGCACATTTCGAGCTGGTCGACCATTTTGATCAAAGCCAACGCGGCGCTGGCGGTTTTGGACACTCAGGAAGCAACTGACTTTCCGCAGCAACGCGGTTCGCGTCCAAACGCCAACAGACCCCAGGAGACTCCCCTTGATAAGTTTGAAGCGCAAGAAAGCAATGCCGGCAACCGCAGCGCTGGACGAGGCACCGGCAGGCAATGCTGCCAACCTGGAGATGAAAGAGCTGCTTCCAGGCCTGGGGATTGCCGCTGCAGGCTTGCTGGCCGGGGTTCTGGTGCTCTGGTTTGGCATGATCAACGACAGTCGTCAGCATCAGCTTGAACAAATGGTGCAGGCCTGGGGCGGAGGGCAAGCCAGCGTTCTGCAGCAGGCCCTCAATCAGTTGAGCAGTGATACCCAGCGCGCCGCCAGCAACCCGCAACTGATCGAAGTGCTTAACAGTGGTGACCGCTCCCAAATTGAGGCCGCCGAACGCAGTCTTGGCTACTGGGACTGGATCGTCGACGCCCAGCTCAATCTGAACGGCCAGGCAGTGCAGAACACCCAGCGCGCCGCGCCGATGAATTTCGCCGCACTGGACCTGATACGCCGGGTTGAAGGCGGGCAGATTCCGGCACCCGAAGCCTATCGGGTGGGGGATCGCTGGTTGATCTACAGCGTCGCTCCACTGCGTGCCGCAGCCAACCAACCGACCCGGGGCACCCTGTTACTGGCAGTGGACTTGCAGCGCTTGCTGCAGATGTTGCCTGCCATGCCCGCCGGCATCGGCCAACTGCAAGCCACCCAGCAATTTGGCAACGCTCCGGCACAAGTCCTGCTCAGCGCCGGCCAGGCTGCAGACGGCCCGGTAACGCAATTACCCAGCAACAACCCGAACTGGAAGTTCAGCTTCACCCCGGGGCCGCAGCTCACAGACTCCGTAGCATCGCCGCTGATCCTGATTCTGGCCGCATTACTCGCCCTTGGCGGCGCCCTGCTTGGCCTGCGACTGGTATTGCGCAAAGCAAGGCAAACCCTTGACGAGGACGCGGACAAACTGCAGCAGATGCTACGCGAGCTGGCCTCCGGCAAGCAGGTAAAGCCTTTCAGCCTGTCTCTGCCGGCGCTCGACGAGCTGGCCAAAGGACTGGCGCGCCTGCCGCAGCGGCGCAACGACCCCGGAGCACAGCCCGCACTGTCCCGCGAGGCACTACTCAGTCGCACGGCAGCCCTCGATGACGCAGCGTTGCCTGACACCGACATTCTCGATATCGACATTCTCGATGACGATGCGGACATGCTCGGTCTTGATGAGCCAGCGCCGGCAGCACAATCTGCAGCGCCCATTCAGACCCCGGATCTGCCGGCCAGCATTTTCCGCGCGTACGACATTCGCGGCGTGATCGGCACCACCCTGACCGCTACTAGCGCCTATTGGATAGGCCGGGCCATTGGCTCGCAAAGCCTTGCCCAGGGCGAACCCTCGGTAGTGGTTGGGCGCGACGGTCGCCTCTCAGGCCCGCAACTGATGCAATCACTGGTGCAGGGACTGGTTGATTGCGGCTGCCGGGTGATTGATGTCGGCATGGTGCCGACGCCCGTACTGTACTTCGCCACCCACGTGCTGGAAGCGCGCTCGGGGGTGATGGTCACCGGCAGCCACAATCCACCGGATTACAACGGCTTTAAAATTGTGATTGCCGGCGACACGCTGGCCAATGAAAGCATTACTGCGTTGCACACGCGCATCCGCCAGGGCGATCTGGCCAGCGGGGTGGGCAGCCATGAACAGCAGGACATTCTCGAACGCTACTTCCGGCAGATCCGCGACGACATCGCCATCGCCAAGGACATGAAAGTCGTGGTCGACTGTGGCAACGGCGTAGCCGGCGTGATTGCGCCACGCCTGATCGAAGCGCTGGGGTGCACCGTCATTCCGCTGTACTGCGAGGTGGACGGCAACTTCCCCAATCACCACCCGGACCCTGGCAAGCTGGAAAACCTGCAGGACCTGATCGCCAGGGTCAAGCAGGAAGACGCCGACCTCGGCATAGCCTTCGATGGCGATGGCGACCGCCTGGGCGTGGTAACCAATCAGGGCAACATGATCTATTCCGACCGCCTGATGATGGTGTTTGCCAAAGATGTGGTATCACGCAATCCGGGCGCCGACGTGATTTACGACGTCAAATGCACCCGCCGTCTGGGTGCGCTGATCAGCAGTTACGGTGGCCGCCCGGTGATGTGGAAAACCGGCCACTCGCTGATCAAGAAGAAAATGAAAGAGACCGGCGCCCTGCTGGCTGGCGAAATGAGCGGGCATATTTTCTTCAAGGAACGCTGGTTCGGTTTTGATGACGGCATTTACAGCGCCGCCAGACTGCTGGAAATACTCAGTCTGGAAAGCCGCGACGCCGATCAGGTCTTCAGCGCCTTCCCAAGCGGCCTGTCGACGCCCGAAATCAATATCACGGTTACCGATGAGAACAAGTTCGGTCTCATCGAGCGCCTGCAAAACGAAGGACAGTGGGGCGAGGCAAACCTGACCTTGCTCGACGGTGTCCGCGTTGACTATGCAAAAGGCTGGGGCCTGATCCGGGCCTCCAACACCACGCCGGTGCTGGTCCTGCGCTTTGAAGCCGATACCAAAGATGAACTGGAACGCATCCAGAACGTGTTCCGCAGCCAATTGCAGCGCGTCGCCCCCGCCCTGAATCTGCACTTCTGACCCACGAAATTTACCGGAGACCATGCATGCTTAGCCGTGACGCCGCCACTCAAGTAGCCCAGGTTCTGTCTGAGGCACTGCCCTATATCCGCCGCTTTGTGGGCAAGACACTGGTCATCAAATACGGCGGCAATGCCATGGAAAGCGAGGAGCTCAAAGAGGGCTTCGCCCGCGACATCGTGCTGATGAAAGCCGTCGGTATCAATCCGGTGGTGGTGCATGGCGGCGGTCCGCAAATCGGTGACCTGCTCAAGCGACTGTCGATTGAAAGCCACTTCATCGACGGTATGCGTGTCACCGATGCCCAGACCATGGACGTGGTGGAAATGGTCCTGGGCGGCCAGGTCAACAAGGACATCGTCAACCTGATCAATCGCCATGGCGGCAGTGCCATCGGCCTGACCGGCAAGGATGCACAACTGATCCGGGCGAAAAAACTCTCGGTCACCCGCCAGACCCCGGAGATGACCAAACCGGAAATCATCGACATCGGCCATGTCGGCGAAGTGACCGCCGTCAACACCGACCTGATCAACATGCTGGTCAAGGGCGACTTCATTCCGGTAATCGCGCCGATCGGTGTGGGTGCGGACGGCGAGTCCTACAACATCAACGCCGACCTGGTCGCAGGCAAGGTGGCTGAAGCCCTCAAGGCGGAAAAGCTGATGCTGCTGACCAACATCGCCGGCCTGATGGACAAGCAAGGACAGGTACTCACCGGTCTGACTACCGGTCAGGTGGATGACCTGATTGCCGACGGCACGATTTACGGTGGCATGCTGCCGAAAATTCGTTGCGCTCTGGAAGCGGTGCAGGGCGGCGTCACCAGTGCACATATCATTGATGGACGGGTACCCAATGCCGTGCTGCTGGAAATCTTCACCGACAGCGGCGTGGGCACCCTGATCAGCAACTGCAAGCCGGCATGAAGCCCGACCTGCAGCGCAGCGACTTCCGCCATCTGCACACATTGCGCGTGCGCTGGGCGGAAGTGGATCCGCAGGGCATCGTGTTCAATGGCAACTACCTGACCTATGCCGATGTCGCGATCACGGAGTACTTCCGCGCACTGGGCATGACTTTTCCGCTGGAAATGGCCGAGGAGGGCGCTGAACTCTTTGCCGTCAGAACCCTGCTCGATTACCTGGCGCCAGCGCGCTTTGACGAGGAAATCCAGGTAGGCATCCGCGTCAGCCGGATGGGACGCTCAAGCTTGACCTTCAGCATGGGTATATGGCGCGCAGACACTGCGCTGACAGCCGGCGAGATTGTCTATGTGCTGGCCGACACACACAGCCGCAGTAGCCGGCCGCTTCCTGACTGGCTGCGGGAAAAGGTTGGGCAGTACGAGGTAGGCAACATCGCGGGGTAAGGCGCTTACTGGCGACGATCGATCAGCTCACCCAAACGCACACGGTCGGCGGCAAAACTGGCTTCCGCTTCAGCCCGCAAACCCTTGTAGCGCTGGATATCCTTGTCCAGCTGAACCTGCTCAAGCTTCAGGTTCTCGATCTGCGCGACCAGATGCTCAGGAACTGGCCGACCGGAACGCTCCAGTTCGGCGGCCTGGCTCTGCAGATTGACCTGCTGGGTGCGCAGCGATTGCTTGTTACCGGCGGCCACGCCGATCAGCCCATCGACCTCTGCCAGCTTGCGCTCCAGCGCCCGGTCAATATCCTCCTGCGTGGAGTAAAGGCGCATCAACTGCGCATCCGAACTGGCACGCGCCTTGTCCTCAGCCATACGCTGACGCTCGGCCTCGCTGGGGGCTGGCGGCACAACCCTGATCACCCGACCCTGTTCATTGAGCACCTCATAGCCTTTGCCGATGTACTGAGGCGGTACGCCCTGACGGTCCAGCACCGGCAGATTCTTGTCATTCAGATAGCGATAAACCTCCGCTGCATTACCCAGCAGCGGCAGCAGCAAACCGCTCAGCAACGTGATCCGGACAAGCGCACCAGCCATACAGCCCTCCCTGATTAATCAAACACCGTATTGCGCACGGTAGGCTTCAACCGCCGGTAGATAATGCTTCAGTGAAGCATCCTCCGCCAGATAAACAATAAGCTGGTCAAGATTGACGATGCTCACCACCGGCATACCGAAGTCGCGCTCGACTTCCTGAATGGCGGACAACTCGCCCTTGCCACGCTCCTGGCGGTTCAGCGCAATCAGTACGCCAGCGGCTGAGGCGCCCTGGGCCTGAATGATCTGCATCACTTCGCGAATCGCCGTTCCGGCAGTAATCACGTCATCGACGATCAACACCCGGCCCTGCAACGGTGCACCCACCAGGGTTCCACCCTCACCATGATCCTTGGCCTCCTTGCGATTGAAACACCAGGGCATATCGCGGCCGTGCTGTTCGGCCAGCGCCACCGCCGTGGTGGCGGCCAGAGGAATGCCTTTGTAGGCCGGGCCGAACAGCACATCAAAGGCAATACCGCTGGCGACCACCGCCTGGGCATAAAATCGTCCGAGTTGAGCCAGCGCCAGACCGCTGTCAAAAAGCCCTGCATTGAAGAAATAAGGACTCACCCGCCCAGACTTGAGGGTGAACTGGCCAAAGCGCAAAACCCCGCGCTCGATGGCAAAACGGATGAATTCGCGCTGGTATGACTGCATGCAAAGCCCCGAACAACATGGTCTGACCATGTATTTAGCTAAATGGAAGAGAGCTCGGCTATCATACACACACGCCTTTGGGGGGGCCATTTATGCGGATCATTAGCCTTAACGTGAACGGGATTCTCGCCGCGGTCGAGCAAGGGCTGTTCAGCTGGCTGCAGGCACAGAATGCCGACGTGATCTGCTTGCAGGATACGCGGGCCACGCTGTCAGACTTTGACGAGCCCTCCCTGCAGATGGACGGCTACTTTGTCTACGCCTGTGACGCCGAGGTGCCCAACCAGGGCGGTGTAGCTATTTATTCACGCCTGCAACCCAAAGCGGTTATCAGCGGGCTTGGCTTTGAGTCGGCTGATCGCTACGGCCGTTACCTGCAGGCCGACTTCGACAAGCTCAGCATCGCCTGCCTGCTGATGCCCTCCGGGCAGAACGGCGATACCAGCCTGAACCAGAAATTCAAGTTCATGGACGAGCTCGCGCAATATTTCAGCAAGCAGCGCCGCAAGCGCCGCGAATACATCTACTGTGCTTCGCTGTTTGTTGCGCACCAGAAAATTGACACCAAAAACTGGCGCGACTGCCAGCAGCAGCCGGGTTTCCTGACCCCCGAACGGGCCTGGATGGACGAGGTACTGGGCAATCTGGAATACGTGGATGCGCTGCGCGAAGTCAGCCGCGAAGGCGACCAGTTCAGTTGGTGGCCGGATACCGAACAAGCCGAATTGCTCAACCTGGGCTTTCGCTTTGACTACCAGCTGCTCACCCCTGGACTGCGTCGTTTCGTGCGCAACGCCCGCATGCCTCGTCAGTCGAAATTTTCCCAGCACGCTCCGCTGATAGTCGACTATGACTGGACACTGAGTATCTAGCCGGCCCATGTCAAAAAAGCCGCAACGCAAGCAGGCTTGGCGCATACAGGGGCGAGTGACCCAGTTGCCGCGTATTCGAAAACGCATTGTGGCGGCAATCGTGCTACTGCTGTTGATGCATGTGATAGGCACTTTCGGCTTTTACACCTTGTCGGATCGCACGGTCAGCCTTTCGGATGCCCTGCACATGACGATGATTACCATCACTACCGTAGGTTATGGCGAAGTCATTCCGCTCAACACCATCGGCGAGCGCTTGTTTGCCGGCATCTTCGCTATTGGCGGCTTTGGCACCATCACCTTTCTCTTCACCAGTCTGGCGACCTTCTTTCTGGAAAGCGATCTGGACTACAGCCTGCGCAGGAGCCGTATGGAAAAAGCCATCAAGAAACTCAGTGGCCACTACATCGTTTGCGGCTTTGGCCGCGTCGGCTGCAATGTGGCTCACGAACTGGTGCACACCCGCCGCGAATTTGTCGCGATTGATCTGGACGAGCCAGGTTTGCTGGCTCAGCTTGAGCACTTCCCGGAACTGCTCTACCTGCATGGCGATGCCAGCGATGACGAGTTGCTGCTGGCCGCAGACATCACCGATGCCACCGGTGTGTTTGCCGTCACCGGCGATGACAGCCTCAACCTGATGATCGTCATTACCGCCCGCCAGTTGAGCCCGGCCATTCGCATCGTGGCACGCTGCCATGAAATCAGAAACGTACAGAAGATGAAGAAAGCCGGTGCTGACGTGGTGATTTCGCCAGACTTCAGCGGCGGCATGCGCATCGCTTCCTCAATGATTCGCCCGCATGTGGTGACCTTTCTTGACGAGATGCTGCGTTCGGAGCAGAAAATCCGTCTGGAAGAAGTGCCCCTGCATAAACATCATCGTCTATGCAGCATTGGCGAATTGCGCGAACGCTGCCCGACCTGCGTGATGGTGGCGGTCAAGCAGGGAGAAGAGTTTTTCTTCAATCCGGCAGCCGAGATACTGCTGGAGGCAGGACAAATACTGATTGTCATGTTGCCGCCCCACGGCCGCGAAGAGCTTCTGGCTGCGCTCGGCTAGATTTCAGCGCAGCAGACGCCAACTGAACGGGTAGCGATAGGCTTGTCCCTCATTGGCCTTGATACCGGCGATCACCGTCAACACGATGGCCACCACCGAGACCAGCGCCAGCAGCGCAAAGCCGATCACCACCACCATCAGCAGGAAACACAGCACGCTGGCCAATGCCACACTGACCTGAAAATTCAGCGCTTCCTTACCCTGATCATCCACAAAAGGATGCAAGTCCTTTTTGATCTGCCAGACGATCAGTGGGCCAATCAAATTACCAAAGGGAAAAATCAGCCCGAAGAAGGCTGCAAAATGGCAGAACATCGCCCATTGACGCACGTCCTGGCTCAATTCCGGCTGCTCGTTTTGCTCACTCATACAGACCTCCTCAAGGCTCTGGTTCTGGTCGCCGGTTACTCGGCGTCCTGCAACGCACTTTGCTGCAAGGCAAACAGCTGCTGCAGCCCCTGACGGGCCAGTTCCAGCATAGCCGTCAACTCTTCCGGCTGGAACGGAGCGCCTTCGGCGGTGCCCTGTACCTCGATAAACCCGCCGGCGCTGGTCATCACCACATTCAGATCGGTCTCGGCGGCGGAGTCTTCCGGATAATCCAGATCAAGCACCGGAATACCCTGATAAATACCCACCGACACCGCTGCAACCATCTGTTTGAGCGGATCACCCTTGATCGCGCCACGCGTCTTGAGCACCTTCAACGCATCCAGCAAGGCAACCATGGCACCGGTAATCGACGCCGTGCGTGTACCACCGTCGGCCTGAATCACATCGCAATCGATGTAAATCGTATTCTCGCCCAGCTTGCTCATGTCCAGCGCCGCGCGCAACGAGCGACCGATCAGCCGCTGTATCTCCAGCGTACGACCACCCTGCTTGCCGCGACTGGCTTCGCGCTGATTACGTGTACCGGTAGCCCTGGGCAACATGCCGTACTCGGCCGTCAGCCAGCCTTGACCCTGGCCTTTGAGAAAGCGCGGTACTCCAGATTCCACACTGGCCGTGCAGATCACCTTGGTTTCGCCGAACTCGACCAGGACCGAGCCTTCGGCATGCTTGGTGTAGTGACGGGTAATACGTATCTGGCGCAGCTCATCAGCCGCGCGGCCACTGGGACGAATCATTGAAAATACCTGCAGGGAAGGAAAATCTGCCGGCATTATAGGGCCAAGGCTGCGCAAGCGCAGTGCTGATTGGGTATGGCCTGCCGGGTGCGTTACAATCGCCGCCTTTCAAGCCCGCCGCCAACGCATGAGGAAACACCATGGTGCATAGCATGACCGCCTTTGCCCGCGTCGAGCACAGCAGCAACCAGGGCACGCTGAGCTGGGAGATCCGCTCGGTCAATCACCGCTATCTGGAACCGCACCTGCGACTGCCGGAAGCCTTCCGCGATCTTGAAGGCGCGGTCCGCGAAGCCCTGCGCCAGAGGCTTTCGCGCGGCAAGGTCGAGTGCACCCTGCGCCTCACAGAAGAGGTCACCGGCAAACCCCTGCAAATCGATCGTGAACGCGCTGCCCAGCTGGTCGACGCCGCGCAAAGCATTGCCAGCCTGATCAGCCAGCCGGCGCCGCTCAATCCGCTGGAAGTGCTGGCATGGCCCGGCGTGCTGGTGGCCGATGCGGCCGACCCGCAGGCGCAGAATGCGGCGGCACTGAAACTGTTCGCCCAGGCACTGGAAGAACTGTGCAATGGCCGGGCGCGCGAAGGCGCCGAACTGGCCCGCCTGCTCAATGAGCGACTGGACCAGATGCTGCTGGAGATTGCTGCGCTGCGTGAACTGGTGCCGCAGATGCTGGCCACGCAACGCCAGAAGATTCTCGATCGCTTCAGGGAAATGCTGGCCGAACTCGATCCGCAGCGCCTTGAACAGGAAATGGTCCTGCTTGCCCAGAAGAGCGATGTCGCCGAAGAACTCGACCGCCTGAACACGCATGTCAGCGAAGTGCGTCGGGTGCTGAAAGCGGGTGGCGCAGCCGGGCGACGCCTGGATTTCCTGATGCAGGAACTCAACCGCGAAGCCAATACTCTTGGCTCCAAAGCATTTGACCCGCGCTCCACGCAAGCAGCAGTCACGCTCAAAGTGCTGATCGAGCAGATGCGCGAACAAGTCCAGAACATTGAGTGAGGCTCAGACTCGCATGACCATTCCCGGCACCCTGTACATCGTTTCCGCGCCATCCGGCGCTGGCAAGACCAGCCTGGTCAAGGCATTGATAGACAGCGCGCCACTGGTGCGCGTCTCCGTCTCGCACACCACCCGCGCCATGCGCCCTGGCGAAGTTGACGGCGTCAACTATCACTTCGTCTCCCGCGAGCAGTTCAATGACATGCTGCAGCGCAACGAATTTCTGGAGCATGCGGAAGTCTTCGGCAATCTTTATGGCACCTCGCAAAGCTGGATCGAGAAAACCCTGGCTGAAGGTTTCGACCTGATTCTGGAAATCGACTGGCAGGGCGCACAGCAAGTCCGTCACCTGCTGCCGCAGTCACGCTCGATCTTCATCCTGCCACCGACCCAGGAAGCCCTGCGCCACCGCCTGACCAATCGCGGTCAGGACAGCGGCGAAATCATCGAGCGCCGCATGCACGAGGCGGTCAGCGAGATGAGTCACTACATCGAGTATGACTACCTGCTGATCAATGACGATTTTGCCCACGCACTGGATGATTTGCGCTCGATCTTCCGGGCAAACCAGCTGAACCAGGCACGTCAGCAGCAACTTCACCGCGGCCTGCTGAGTGAACTGCTGGCCTGAAACCCCGATCTAGAGGCTTGCGCGCGAAGTCGGCAAAATCAGCACTTCCCTTAATGCCGGTGTTTTTTTAGACTACCCAGTCCGTTTGCCCGTTTGGGCGCCTAGATACGAGTTAGAGGATCACCATGGCCCGCGTCACCGTTGAAGATTGCCTGGATAACGTCGATAACCGCTTTGAACTGGTCATGCTGGCCACCAAACGCGCTCGCCAACTGGCCACTGGTGGCAAAGAGCCCAAAGTTGCCGCCGAAAATGACAAGCCAACCGTGATCGCACTGCGCGAAATCGCCAGCGGTCTGGTTGACTACGCGGTCATTGCCGAAGAAGAACTGATCGAAGAAGAGCCGCTGTTCGCCAACTACGAGGACGAGGCCAACGAGCCTCTGTAACTGCATGCCCTCTGGTAGCGCGCGCAAGGCCATCAACGCCTGGCAGGAGTAAGCAGCTTGCCCAGCATAGATAACCTCGCCGAGCGACTCTCTACCTACCTGAGCAAGGACCAGGTCAATCTGGTCCGACGCGCCTACTACTACGCCGAACAGGCACATGACGGTCAGCAACGCCGCAGCGGCGAAGCGTACGTCACTCACCCACTGGCGGTAGCCAGCATCCTCGCCGACATGCACATGGACCATCAAAGCCTGATGGCTGCGATGCTGCATGACGTCATCGAAGACACCGGTATTGCCAAAGAAGCGCTGGCCACCCAGTTTGGCAACACCATTGCCGAACTGGTCGACGGGGTCAGCAAGCTCAACCAGATGGATTTCGAAACCAAGGCTGAAGCCCAGGCGGAGAACTTCCAGAAAATGGCCATGGCCATGGCCCGCGACATCCGGGTGATTCTGGTCAAGCTGAGTGACCGGCTGCACAACATGCGCACCCTTGAAGTGCTGTCCGGTGAGAAACGCCGGCGCATCGCCAAGGAAACCCTGGAAATCTATGCCCCCATCGCCAACCGGCTGGGCATGCACAGCATGTACGTGGAATTCGAGGATCTGGGCTTCAAGGCCATGTATCCGATGCGCTCGGAGCGCATTCGCGGCGCGGTCAAACGCGTGCGCGGCAACCGACGTGAACTGGTCAACAAGATCGAAGAGTCGCTGACCCACTGCCTGGCGCGCGAAGGCATGGAAGGGCAAGTGGCCGGACGTGAAAAGCACCTGTACAGCATCTATCAGAAGATGCGCGGCAAGCGCCGGGCATTCGCCGAGATCATGGACGTGTTCGCCTTCCGCATCATCGTCGACAAGGTGGATACCTGCTACCGCGTGCTCGGGGCGGTGCACAACCTGTACAAACCGTTCCCCGGACGCTTCAAAGACTACATCGCGATCCCCAAAGCCAACGGCTACCAGTCCCTGCACACCACCCTGTTCGGCGCCCATGGTGTGCCGATTGAAATCCAGATTCGCACGCGCGAGATGGAAGAAATGGCCAAGCACGGGATTGCCGCGCACTGGCTGTACAAGGCCGGTGAAGAAGAGCAGCCAAAGGGCAGCCACGCGCGCGCGCGGCAATGGGTCAAGGGCATTGTCGAGCTGCAACAACGCGCCGGTAATTCGCTGGAGTTCATCGAAAACGTAAAAATCGACCTGTTCCCCGACGAAGTCTACGTGTTCACCCCAAAAGGCCGCATCATGGAGCTACCCAAAGGCTCCACGGCCGTCGACTTCGCCTACGCGGTGCATACCGATGTGGGAAACAGCTGCATTGCCTGCCGCATCAACCGGCGCCTGGCTCCGCTGTCCGAGGCCCTGCAGAGTGGCGAAACCGTCGAGATTGTCACCGCGCCAGGCGCTCGTCCCAACCCGGCCTGGCTGAATTTTGTCGTCAGCGGCAAGGCCCGCACGCATATCCGTCACTCACTTAAGCTGCAACGCCGCTCCGAATCGGTTGCGCTGGGCGAGCGCTTGCTGAACAAAGCCCTGACCGA
>JACCEA012440424.1_pt1 | contig 15435 bp, 18 predicted proteins | sample 7449851 | NCBI WGS metagenome assembly JACCEA01 (sample SAMN15323453, study PRJNA562643) | freshwater metagenome | isolation source: river surface water | place: USA:Blue River Watershed | collected 2017-08-18 | reverse complement strand
GGCGGGCACGATTTACCTGCGCGGGGCAGAGTTAGTCTGTGGATGACTCCACGAAATTCAATAAATAGTCGTAGGGCTGAGTCCAGACTCCTGCATCGGAGTCTTTATCGACTGGCCCCATCAAATCGAGTCGGCAAGAAATGACCTTTTGTCCGACCACAATCGTCTGATGCTTAAAATCAAGTACGGAGCGCACCGCATCATGAATCGCTTTGACCTCACCTATGGTTGCAGCTAGCGGGTTGATTTGTATTCTGGCCAGTGCGCGTTGCTCACCCATTTGGTAGGCCACGTTCGGGGTGGGTTTGCTGTCAATGACGGTATATACAAGCGCCGGCATGGGCGAATTGGGGGGCAGTTGCACCAAAGCCCTGCGCGTGCCAACCAGCGCAACAACGGCGGGCGTATTGAGCATGGTGGCAACAATTAACTCTGCACTAATTGAACTGGTACTCATGGGTTTAATTTCTTAATCTCTTTAGGCAGCCTTGCCCGGATGTAATCGGCAAAGGCGAGAATTGCCCGGTCGCTATTTGCATCAAAGGCGCTGCGCATAAATGATTGTGGTTTGATGCCGGGGTGCACGATAAGCTCACGCATCACGCCTGCAAAAAATAAACTTTTCTTGTTCTTGGGTCTGATCTCGTAGAGTTGGCGTTTAGATCTTGAGCCCGTGCCCGAGTAATAGCTACCCGTTCCAAACTCAATGAGATGCGCGTACCAAGCCTCTTTGTTACCCGCAATCAGATTGGCTCTAACCCACCCGTGTTTCTTCTCACTTTTACGGACAAATCGGATTCTGATGCTCTTTTGGAGCGCACCGGTGCGAATATTACCGTTGGCAGCGAGCGTTTTTTTGGCCGTAGAGGCTATAACCGTTTGACCTGCACGCAAGGCTCCTCGAATGACATTGCCCTCAATGTTGGCAGGTAAAGTCTTGAGTAATGCATCAAGCTCTTTAAGTCCCTGAATGTCTAACCTTGATTCATTTGCCATCTGTTTGTCTTATGTTTGTCATCCGTTTGCCATCTTGTTCGCAGGTTTGATTAGCGTTATTCACGATCCAGACCCTCTGAAGCCAACAATGTGATGAGCACATTGTTTTCATCTTCATTTAGCGCGGCATGAAGGTTAAACACGCGTCCTTTGTAGACCGCTCGATAGGTTGATACTTCTCCGGTACTGGCAAGTAATACGTGATATCGCATCGTGATCTGATGCGTGACTTCGCTTGAGAGCTGTCTTGCACTCTCTAGCTCACGACCAGACAGGGGTTGAATGCCCGCCCAGATCGTCATGACATCTTGCCAGCCTGGGACAAGACTTCCATAAGGGTCAAGTTCAGTACTGGCAGACTTGATTGTGATCCGGCAATTGAGTTCTCCCGCACTTACCACGCTCATATGAAGGGCACCTTGTACGGATCGAGTAATCCGTCTATGAAAGGCAGCGGATCTATTCGGCCGCGAGTAAGCACTGACATCTCTTCACGGTGCGCGTATAAACTTCCAACCCGAATTTTGATCCAGCTCTTGATCCCTTCGGGAACATCTTCGGGTGCACCGTAGCCTGCATCAAACGTAATCTTGACCGCACCAATCTGCGGCAAGCTGACGGGCCAGATTTGGCCAAACACAGGGGTCACACGCGCCGGTTCACAAGCCGAATCCAGAACGTAATCTGTGGGCGGCATGAACTGCATCACCCCGTTCATATCCAAATACTGAATTGCACTAATAGATTGCACAGGGCACTTGAACAGTAAAACAGCGTGACTCGGTATAGAAAAATTACTTTCAGTGGGGCCCGCCATGCCCTCAAGCCCAGCAAAGCGATCGAGTACCAATTTCCAGCGGGCAGTGATGAGCTGACGTCCGGTGATGGTTTCGGCTGCTTGCCGGGCTGCAGAGATGAGCGCCAGGATTAGCGCATCATCTTCGTCAAAATCCACTCGCAGATGAAGCTTTGCCTCTTGGAGCGAAACAGGCTCCTCTGCTGGTCGGGTGACGAGTTGCAAGGGCATGGCTTAGGCGTTAAAGAACTTGAATCACATCAGCCTGGTTTGCGGCATCAGCTGGTGCGTACAAGGGATTGACGCCCAGAAGCTGGGCACTGATTTGCGATGCTGCCACGGCAACCGTCATGGCAAGACGCACAAACCCGTAGTCGTTAGACAGGTCAAAATCAGCAGGACTGAAGTTAATCAGAACCTGTTTGTTTTCACCCGTAGCTTTAACGATTTGGGTGATTGATTTGCTTGTGACGTCTTTGGCACCAGTGCCTGTTGCATCTTTAGCTTGTTGCAACTTGGCATCAACGGTTGCGTTCGTGCCAAGTGTGCCGGTTTGCACAATCGCTAACAGATCGTGAAACGTAGCCATGGAGATCCAGTCGGTTGAGACCGTGCCAGCTGCTTGCGAGGCTGGGTCAATCGTGGCGAGGACTGCGAGTAGTTCGCTGCCTTTTGCATTTGGGTACATGTGTGAACTCCTGATGTGAAAAGTGTTGGGTGCTCTAAAGAGGACGTGCGTTTCTGTTAGCGCGCACCGAGCTGGATGAAGGGTGACATCGTGGCGCTACCCTTGGCAGGTGCGATCGGTGCTGCGATCTTTGACTGTCCGTCCATTCGGAACGTCGTTCTGAAGGCGGTCATATCCGCATCGAAGTACAGATGCATCGAGGTCGCAGTCTGCAAGCCTCCCGCCTTGGTGATCGTCTGGTAATAGGACAGATCAGCTAAGAGCACATCCCCCTGGCCAGAGAAGGTATTGGCGTGCTGGGAGACAAACACAGGTCGACCAAGCAAAGTGCCATACGGTGAGACTTGAATGCCACCCACATTCAGACCATTAGGCAGGTAAATCGGGTAATTGCCCAAGGTGAGCGTAAAGAGTGCTGGCAGCACATCGTTATTGACAATCCACACAGCTTTGGCAAAAGAGGCCGGAGGCAAGCGCGAAATCATCTTGGCCAGGTTCTGTGGCATGAGTGTCTGCGTGGCTTGACCGGATTCTTTGGCGACCGTCACCGTAGTTGCGCTTCCCATACAACCCACAGGCACGCCCGTGCCCGAACCAAAGAGGATCGACTCATTGGTTTTCCAGCGAATCGAGGTTGCAATTTTGTCTGGCAGATAGGTGGAAAGTGCGTTGGTGTCGTCAAGCAACTCGTCGGTTACGGGGACTAAGGCCATGAGCTTTTTAAGACGCAAGGTCGAGAGTCCCAGAACCGGTTTAGTGCTCACGGCAGGCGTGGCTTCACCTTGCCAGTAGGCGCGGATCCCATTGCTCCCCCAGGGCGTAGTTTCATCCTTTGGGAAAGCCATGGTGTTGCCGGTAATCTCAACGTTATCCGTGAGCGGAAGCAGAGAGTCTTCACCGAGCGAGAGTTGAAAGATTTCCTGGGCAAACTGCGGAGGAACTAAAAACCCACCGTCTTGGGCGGATCCTTCGCTGCCAAAGTTACTGACATTCGCAGCTCCTCGGCTTGATCCGATTAAGAGTCGCTCATCAATCGAGCTGCTCGGCTTTTGTGCCTGGCAGACCGTTTTGAGAAACTCACCCACGCTCTTAAATCCGTGCTTTGGATCAGAGGCAAGATTGTCAACGACGGTGATGATCGACGAGTTAGTCATTTGAGACGAATGATTCAGGTGTGCTTCTTCGGCGATGAGAGATGCCTCACGATCAATGGCCGCAGAGCTTGCCTCAATTTTTTCCTTTAAGGCTTCAAATGCACTGACTTCATCTTCATTCATGTCGCGATTTTCGGCGGCCGCGATATCAGTTAGTGTGCGTGCGTCTTTAACGAGGGATGCTTTGCGAGCTTGCAGCTCGCGTAATTGCTTACTCATGGATATTTCTCCTGAAATAAAAAAACCGCCGCAGTCTTAATGACTAAAGGCGGTGATACGGATCGCGACCAACGGGTCGCAGGTGTTGGGCGCCCTCAATGGAGGGCAAGTAGAAAAAGCGTTAAATCAATGCGAGTGCGTTACGGGCACGCTTGAGTTGAGACTGGTTGCGGATAGTGCCCGCCCGAACATTGGCTTGCATCTTTGCAAGTACTTCATCAAAGGTTGAGATACCGTCCACCATGTTCTGCGCAAGTGCTGCCTGAGCGCCAAGAATGCGACCTTCACCCATGCCCGATTGAACATCCTTGATGGATACCCCGCGTCCAACGCTGACAGCTTGAATGAATGCGTTGTAATAATCGTCTACACGTGATTGCATAAAGGCTTGTGCCTGCTCATCAAGCGGGACATAAGGGTTGCCTTCAACTTTAAATTTTCCAGCGGAAATAAGGGTGGGCTTGACGCCATCCTCTTCAAACGCCTTTGAATAATCAAAGTGTGCCTGCCACACACCAATGGAGCCTACTTCGCCACCGGGGGTGACATAAAACTCACTAGCCGAACACCCAATCCAATAGGCAGCCGAGGCCGCAAGGCTATTGGCAATCGCAATGACGGGCTTTTGCGCTCTTGCTTGAATAATTTCATGTGCAAGTTCACTCACCCCATATACGCTGCCCCCGGGACTATCGATATCGATCAGGATCTGGCTCACCGAGTTATCAGCAAGCAATTGTTGAAGCGCTGCACTAAATTGCTGCGTGCTTGTGCATCCAGGTCCCGAGATATCGTCGACCATGTTTGCTCGCTGAGTCACGACCCCGTAAAGGGGAAGCACCGCAATGTTCAAGCCCGTATTGGCTGCCGCCATCTGTTTGCGAGTGTCTCGAATCACCCGATCGGCGTTAATTTGAAACATGGTTTTATCGCTTGCCGGCTCGCCTTGAGACCAGCGTGACAATACTGCTGTCATGGCTTGTAGTCGCTCAGGCATAAGCGCCCAGGGGGTAGATAGAAATTCGCACAACAGTAGGTGTTTTTTCATCGGTTCAATCCAAATTGAATAAGTGAATCTGTCAGAGGTTTTTCCAGCAGGGGCTGGGCTTGTTGTTCTGCCCATATAGAGACGTATGCGAGATCAAATCCAAAGGATTGGGCAATAAGTTCAATCTCTTTGATACCGATCGAGCCTTTTTTGGCTATCCGTCGAGCAAGCCTGCTTGCAGTGGACTGCACCAGCATGCGAAATCGCAGGCTTAGCTCCTGATCCATGGGAGAGGAGGGTGGGTTTGTACTATCTGCTGGTTCTGAGTCATCTTGCTCTTTGCCCGGCGCTTTGCCAGGCGCTTGACCATCATCTTGTTCTTGCTCGGCCTCTTCGGCATCTTCTTCCTCGGCCATGTTCAGAGGGCGTAAAGGTTGATCCAGTCCTTGCAGCGGGTTGAGGTTTTCTGCAATACGCGCTTCGTTACGGGTGAGCCACCCGTTTTGAATACCGCTTTGGTAGTAGGCCGAGCGGCTCGCTGCATCACCTCGCATAAGATTGGCAAAGTCAAACTCAATCTCAAGCCGATCATCGTCAAGCATGAGATCAGACTCAATCGAGGCTTCCCAGCGTTCAGCCCAAGGCGTCATGGTGTGCATGACAAACTCCAGACTTTGCTGCTCGATATTGGAAAACGTTGCCCGATCTAAATCGGCAATCATGTGAGGAGGCACCCGAAACAATCGGGCAATATCGGTGATCTGAAACTTACGCAGTTCTAAAAACTGTGCATCCTTGTTTGTGACACCCACTTCATGAAACTTCATGCCGTTCTCAAGTACCAGGACCTTGCCCCGGTTTGATCCTGCCTGGGCAGACTGATAGGAATCCCTAAATATGCGTTTAGCTTCTGCATCCTTAAACGCTCCGGGAAACTCAATCCAACCGCCCGTTGGTTTTGCATCGTTTCTAAAGAATCTGGCTCCATAGTCCTGGGCGGCGAGCGCCATACCCAGACTCTCGCGGGCAAGCTCAATCGGACTCATGCCCATCAAGCCATCTGAAGACAGTCCTCTTAAGTGCCAGACGCGACCCCGGGGCAAGATGGTTTCTTCCCCGTTCTGCAGTCTGACCCTGTAACGAAAGTCCCCGTTCTCCATGACTTCAACACGAACATGATCGGGGTGAAGCGGCATGAGCTCAGTAATTTCACCTTTGAGATTGGAGACAATCTGACAAAACGCGTTGCCCCTCATCGCAAGATGGCCTTGGAGCATCTCTCGCCACTCAAATGGATTCTGAAATCGGTTAGGCTTTCTGGCTAACAAGTTATAGAGCCAGTGGTCGGTTACACGATCCTTCCCGCCATCGGCTCGTTGGCGATAAATGACAACGGGCAACGAAGCCATCGTCTCAGACAGGATGCGCACACAGGCGTAAACCGCTGATAGGCGTAAGGCCCGATCGGCAGAGACTCGCATGCCACTCGCACTGCGAGTCGCGACCGGTTCAAAGAAGAAATCCCCACCGGCTGACCGATCATCACTGGAAGCACGGAAGCGATCAAAGAAACTGAATATCCCCATTGGCTCAGAGCATCAACAATTCATAATCCGCACCCAGCACAACCGATTCTCCCGGTTTGATCGCGCGTGAAATCGCCATAATCAGTGCCACAATGCCGTCGATTTTGTTTTCTGCCCGCTCCTTACGAGGGTAAATATTGTCTTTTGCATCCAGATGAGCCACAACGTTACTGGCCATCCAGCCAAGAACGGGGTCGCCATCGTGAATGATTTTTTTCTGAAGCACGAGGGCTTCAAGGGTTTTCATTGGTTCTGAAAAATTCAATACAGTGGGGCGAAGCTCAATCATGGGCAGCCCTTCACCAAGCATCCTGGTAGAGAGCTGCGTTGCTTGAAATGGATCAAAGGCGACAGCCTGCACCGCAAATCTTGATACCAGATCTAAAAGATCAGCCTCGATCCAGCTAAAGTCGATGACGTTGCCAGGCGTGACAGTTAATCGACCACTACGCATCCAACCGGAGTACTGACTATTTCCCGCGGAGTTGACTGTGTCTTCGGGCAAGTAGTACTTGCCAAACACCGTATAGGCATCGGCAATCTCGGAGTGCTGAAATACCATCACAAGTGCAGCGATGTCAGTTTTGCTTGCAAGGTCCAAGCCAATCCAGCAGGGTTGACCTACAAAGGACTCAATATCCAGGTCCGGATTGGCGCATGCGTCCCAGGCGCGCATATCCATCCAGGACGTGTCAGCATTGACCCATTCATTTAAGTGTTTGGTCTTAAAGTTATTGACCGCACTGGGTAACTGCATCGCCTTGGCTTGCAAGGGAACCAGAATCTCAGACCGAACGGAGATGCCCCAGTTCGGGTTGGCTTTGATAAGAGATGTTTCGTTTGTCCAATCATCTCCATCATCCAGTCCATAGATAATCCCAAACTGGCTGTCATCTTCAAAGACGCCATCAAGTAGTTTGGTCACAAAGCTTCTGACTTCGTAACAAATGCCAGCGCGGTTTGAACCTGCTGTTGTGATCACCCATAAGAGCGAGTTGTCTCGTTTACCGGTACCCGTCTCGACAACGTCATAGACGGTTCTGGTTTTATGAGCGTGCAGCTCATCTATACAGCCAAAGTGAATGTTTAATCCGTCGAGCGTTGAGCCTTCGGCCGACAGTGCTTCAAACTTCGATCCTGAGGCGAGTACGTTCATGTTGTGCGCGCCAACATTTACATTAAATCGATTACGAAAACCCAGGCTCTTGCGCGCCATGGTCTGGGCATCACCAAACACGATGCGAGCCTGATCACGTGTAGTAGCAAGAGAATAGACCTCAGCGCCGCCCTCACGATCTGCGGCCAGCATATATAAGGCGAGGGCGGAGGAGAGGGTCGATTTTGCGTTCCCACGTGGAACTTCGATGTAAGAGCGACGAAACCTGCGTTTGCCATCGTCCTTAACCCATCCAAACACTGTCGAAAGGATAAATACCTGCCAGGGCTCAAGAGTAATCAACTCTCCTGCCAGAGGACCTTTAACGTGGGGCAGTCGTTCGATAAATCCGCAAAGATTGTCTGCTGGAGCAAAGTTTCGGCCATTCTTATCTTTGAGCTTTGGGTTAAATCGATATGGACTGGTTTTACCCTTAAACTTCGCCAGATCATTTAACTGACGCTTGCAGGCCAGCTGCACCCAATGACAAGAGAGAATTTCACCCGCAACAACAGCCTCGGCATATTGTTTAGCCAATGCTGCATAATTTTCTGATGGCATTAAACTCAGCCTGCAATATCAGACCACGGATCCATATCCGCATCTGTTGCCTCCACAGGTAGAGAAACTCGAGATCGTGATGCAGGAGTAAATCCCATCTCTACTGCTGCTTTGGTCATAATTTGAGCTTGTTTGTTTGCAATCGCAAGATATGGAGATTGCATGGGTACACCTGTATTTGGTGCTTTAACTAATAGTCCAGTCTTTGCTATGCCAGTTTGCGCTTTTCTATACAAATCAGCGGCACAGGCCCATACCTCTAGTACCGACATGTCCAGTCGTTTCAACAAATGTGGTGGCGCACACTCCAAGGCATACCGCCAAGCAGATTTGGCTCCTTCAGGCATGTAGTCAGGAGGGTCGACTAATTCACCCTCAGGCTTTGGTTCTCTTAAATTAGTACGGCACTTTTGAAGTGTCCCTTTGATTTTCTTTACAGCAGTGGGAAGTGGCTTTCGACCAGCCATAGATATTCCATTTGGGGGATCCCCCCTTGTTTCATTTTGCACGCGCAAAAATTTGACTACGGGCACGCATCACAACGAGCAAACCGTAGAGATTTAGACCCCCCTATGGGGGTATAGTAGGGTTGCAGAGTTGTATCCTATTTGATACAACTGTATTTATGAAAAATTACAAACTTCGCAAATGGGATAGTGCTGAGCATCTCAAAACAGAAGAAGACATGGCTCTTTACCTGGAAGCTTGTCTTCAAGAAGCAGGCGATGATGCAGCATTTCTTGCTAAAGCTTTAGGCAACATTGCTCGTGCCAAGGGAATGTCACAACTTTCACGTGATACTGGCTTGGGACGTGAAAGTCTCTATAAAGCCTTATCAGGTGAGGGTAATCCAAGCTTTGCAACAATCCTCAAGGTCACCTCCGCGTTGGGTATTCGCCTGCATGCCCAACCTGCATCTAACGCCTAAGGGCGGTCTCGCGAGCCGTTTTACGGTTATGACAAGACACGCATAGGGCTTGAAGGTTTGACCAATCAAAGCGTGAACCGTTTTGTTTTAGCGGTTGGATATGATCGACTACGATTGCAGGAATCAAGCAACCAAGCGTCTCACAAGCCCTGCAAACGGGATGCTCGCGCAAGAAGGCGGCTCTCACTGATCTCCACCGAGATGATTGATAAAAGTTTCTTTCACTATCAAACCCACGACGTGCGCGACCATAGTCTCGGTGCACTGCACCACGGTGTTCTGAGCATAAGCCCGGAGTTTTCAGTAATGCATGGCAAGCCGGATGTCGACAGGGTGTGGGTGCACTAATCGGCATTAGTCAACGGTTCAAGCAAATAAATTGAAATAATCTAAAAAGACTTGGCTTATCTGTGGAATGAAGCGTTCATACGAACACTATCAACCGATCCGTAAGGAGATCAACATGTCCACAAGCCTGACTGCCAATCAACAACTAATTCTCTTTCATGCTCACGAGAACACGGAAGGTAAGATCATTTGGTTCCCAGATAACATCAAAGGGGGAGCGCGGCAGAAACTTTTGGAGAGTCTGGCTAATCGCGATTTGATTGTCTTAAAACGTAAGGAATGGTTTGTTACAGGTAAGGGTTACGACTCGCTTGGGCTTCCTCGGAAAAGTCCTGTCACCAGACAGGCGCTCGAAGTTGTCGTTAACGATGCGACAACCTCACGCTCTCGTGAAAACAGTAAACAAGCACTTATAGTGGAGATGCTAAGGCGGCCAGAAGGTTCAACGATTGCTCAACTAACTGAGGCTACTGGTTGGCAACCTCATACAGTGAGGGGAGCACTAGCTGGAACGTTAAAAAGAAAACTACAGCTTGAGATCACCTCAACAAAAGATTCTGGGAGTCCCAGGATCTATCGAGTTGTTGGTTGAACTGCAATCCCCCAAAAGGTTCCTTTTTGGAACCTTTTGTACTATAATCAATTCATCACAAGGGGAATGCAATGTCCATCAACGTTAAATTGTCCGAGCAACTTGTAGACGAGGCCAAAAGTCACGCCCAAGTGCAACATCGGTCAGTACCCAAACAAATTGAATACTGGTCAAGGATTGGAAAAATCGCAGAAGAGAATCCAGATCTGCCATTTTTTATGATTCGCGACATCCTGATTGCTGATCAGGAAGAGGTCGTGGGCGAGTACGTGTTTAACTGATGCGGTTACTTGTCACGCCCACATTTGTGCGTGCAACTAAAAAGTTGCATCCACCACAAAAACTCGAACTTGATGCGGCCATAAAAACAGTCAGTGCTAATCCCTCGCTAGGTGATGCGAAGGTTGGAGATTTGATTGGTGTTCGCGTCTACAAATTTCGTATTTCAAGTCAACAGTATCTTTTGGCTTATCGAGTTGTAGATGAGCAGACTTTAAAACTGCTCACTCTAGGTTCCCATGAGAATTTTTATCGAGACTTAAAGCGTATCGATGAATGAAATAGTTGATGCACTTTTAGTGAGCAGCTAACTCATTCGATTCAGTTAAGTCAGAAAACACCGCGCCATCCGTGGCGCGTTTTGCTTCCAGTCCAGTGAACTCTTGCCAGCGCTTGACGATGACATCGACATACTTCGGATCAAGCTCGATGAGTCGAGCGCGCCTTCCTGCCTTCTCGCAGGCGATGAGGGTAGTGCCTGATCCTCCAAAGGGATCCAGTACAAGATCTTTGGTTTTACTGCTGTTGCGCACAGCACGCTCAACCAGTTCAACTGGTTTCATTGTGGGGTGCAGATCGTTCTTGTGCGGTTTTTTAATGTTCCATACGTCACCCTGGTCCCTTGCGCCACACCAAAAGTGATCAGCACCTTCACGCCAGCCATAGAGGATGGGTTCGTACTGCCGTTGGTAATCGGCACGCCCCAGGGTGAACGTGTTTTTTGCCCAGATGATGTAGGTTGACCATCGACCACCGGCCTCACGGAATGCAGCCTGAAGGGTATCGAGCTCACTTGAGCTCATGGCGATATACACCGCACCTTTTGTGACGTTAAGAACGTTCTTGCATGCAGCGACCAAAAAGGTTCCAAACTCAATCCCGAGGTTGTCGTTCAAGATCGGACGGTTTTTGCCACGCATTTTGTCCTTGGCTGTGTTGGCGTAGTTGACGTTGTAGGGTGGGTCCGTAAAGGTCATGTCAACGAGCTCATCACCCAGGAGCGCCTGATAGTCTTCAGGCTTGGTTGCATCGCCACAGATCAGCTTGTGCTCACCTAGCAACCAGATGTCACCAGTGCGCGAGATCGGGTTTTCAGTGACCTCAGGTACGGCATCATCATCGGTCAATCCATCTTCTGAAGTCTCTTCTCCAGCAATGAGAGCATCCCATTCTTCGGATGAAAAGCCTGTCAGTCCCAGATCAAAGCCGGCATCCTTCAGTTCTGCCAGCTCCAGACCAAGGAGATCGTTTTCCCAGGAGGCGTTTTCTCCGATCTTGTTGTCAGCCAAAATCAATGCCCGGCGTTGTGTATCGGTCAGATGATCCAGTGAAATCACAGGTACTTCGTTCATGCCAAGCTTTCTCGCCGCAAGAAGTCTGCCGTGGCCAGCGATCACGTTGTTACTCGCATCGACCAGAATCGGGGACCCCCAGCCAAACTCACGGATGCTTGCCGCAATTTGTGCAACCTGTGCATCAGGGTGTTGTTTGGCATTTCGAATGTAGGGGATCAACGCATCAACTGCGCGATACTCGAGGGTCAGTGGCTTCATGAGTTTTAAAAAGAAAACCCGCCAGACATGGTGATCAGGCGGGTTGAATTTGGGTGTTGGAGGAAGTGAATTGAGAGGTGATTTTCCCTACTCACACTTCTGTCCAGAAGATAGCTGAAATCTTATCCCAAAACACCCCAAAGTGTTGCACGCGTATTTTTCGCTCTATTACTCGCATTCCCCATGATGCACGCTCACTTCATCTAAAACACGCTAACTTCCTCTGTAAAAATGCTTCATTTTTGTCCCGGTTGATCGTTGAGCACTTGAACGAGTTTGAGTATCGAGGCCTTCCAATGTCGCCAGGCTGAGGTGCGACACATTCCGAAGCGCCTTCCAATCTCATCCCATGCATAGCGATCCGCACGCATCCAGAGCAAAAGCCGCTCTTGAACGCCTAAAAACTTCATCCACCGCATGACCTCAAGCATCTGCTCGATCTCAGCAGGAGTAGGGGGCGCACGGTACAGGGGGGCATCGTCGTTTGCCAGTCGCTCAAACTCGCCTCGAACGATCACAGGCCACAGGTTAAAGTGGGCCTGTACTCGAACCGCAGGCAAGCGATGTGCAGTGCGACTGGCCTGAACGATACGGGTTGCCACAGATTCAGTTTTCCAATCATTCATCGTGCACCTGAGCTTTCAAGCCGTAGAGTCGATTGCCAATGCGACGAACGCATTCACGCTCGAACTCACTAAGCCGCTCATCGGTTTCGCTGATAACCAGAATGTGCTCGTCTTGCCAGCCCTCTCGTTTGATGACCTCCACATCCATGGAGTTTGGTTGTAAGCGTGCAAGGGGTGAGCGATAGGGTTGCTTTGCGGTTCTCATGGCGTCTCTCCCCGAAATTCAATGGCCCAGTACAAAAGCGCAATCGCATCGGCCTCGTTATCATCGTGAACGTTGTGACCACGCTCTTGAATGGTCTGGATCATTTGTTCCTTGCTTGCGTTGCCCTTGCCGGTCGCGTGCTTTTTAATCGTTCCGACTGGTACGCCCTCGTAGGGGATTTGATGATGCTCGCACCAGGCAGTCAGCTGGCCCATGAAACCACCGTAGGCATGAGCCGCATCCACGCCCGCATGTCTGCGCACCTCTTCAAACACGACCAGGCTGATGTCTGTCGAGCATTGCTTGATTTCTGAGAGCCAGCGCTTGAATCGTAAAAAGCGCATCCCGCCCCCTTCGAAGCGCTGAGGCTTAAAGGGTTGGCTTCCGCTTGAGAGCTGGGCGTCTTTCCAAAGTGCCCAGCCCGTTGTTGTGCCCAGATCCAGGGCCAGAATTGTTGTCTTCATTTCCACTCCGTTTTAGGTGTGGTGACGGATGGTGACTCATATGCCGGTTAACTCTCATATATGTGTGCGCACGCGCACGCGTAGGGGTTAATCAGCAAGCCTGTCACCATCCGTCACCATGTTCATTCGTTTGACTCGTAATAGTTGCGGCTGTAGGGCTTAGGACGTATGGCTAGACCCTTAAACCCCCGCTTGCCCCCGTGAAGTCGCGTGGGCGCGAAATTGCGCGTAACTAATAGCTCGGAAAACCGCTTAATTGAGCCCACGTACTCGCCTGCGCGCTCGGCCCATTCGCGCCAATTTGCGTACAAATCAGAGGACGCAACTTTCGCTTCAGGTGTTAAATCGCAGCTTTCATCCATCCATTGACCGAGCGCATCCTCTGCCTCGAAATACTCCTCGGTGGCTGAAAGCACACAGTCGGGCGGCAATAAACCTTCTCGTTGCCACGCGAGGCATCCCTCGACTGCCCAGGCCAAAATTCCATCGCGCTCGGCAAAGAGTTTTTCCGTGAGCTTGCCGTCGCGCCTCTCGGGCGGGATCGTGACCGTAAAGGGAATCAGGTGCAGACGTCGCTTCATAGCCTCGTCCACGTTACGGATTGAGGGCTTATGGTTGCCAGCAATCAGCAGTTTGAACTGAGGGAAATATTCAAAGAAGTCTTGTCGCATGAAGCGGGCCGAGACCTTATCACCGCCCGTGATGGCCTTGACCTTAGACTCGTTCCAGCGTCTGCCTTGTTCGGTTTCAACAGACGCGACAAAGCGCGCGCCGCGAAGCCCTGCGAGATCGGTCGGGTGACGATCGCCCCTTGCATCCATAAAGGTATCCATGGGGGCGCTCGTTGCGTAGTCTCCAAGAATGCTTGCCAGGGTATTGACGAAAACCGACTTGCCGTTCGCGCCAGTCCCATAGAGAAAAAACAAAGCGTGTGCACTGGTCGCACCCGTTAGGCAGTAGCCCGCCATACGTTGCAAGTACTCCTGCAAGAGTTCGTTGCCTCCCGTCACGTCATTTAAAAATGCCTTCCACTGCGGGCAGTCCCCCTTAGGAGTGGCATTTGCAATTTTTGTCATGCGATCACCCCTGTCGTGCGGGCGGGTCTTGCCTGCGCGAAGGTTCACAACGCCTCCTGGCGTATTGAGCAGATAGATGTCTGCATCCCACTCATCACTTGTGGATGCGTGTCTTCGATCGGCACGGGCCATACGCTCAACACCCCCCACGGTTCCACTTGCGAGAAGCTTGGCGGCAAGCCTGTGCGCGTCGACTTTGAGTGCAGCCTCCCGACAAATGGATCGAATCAGGTGGTGAGACATAAGCGTCTCATCGGGCTGCCAGCGACAACCGGTCCAGACGAGCCACTTGCCCCACGAGGCGCAGTAGCGCCAGTCGTCCGAATAGCGTGAGGTAAAAGCTAGAGCCAGCGCATCGTCTGTTGCCCACACCGTGGCATCCTGGGGCATCATGGCGTGCGGGTTTTTGATGCACATGCGCGGACCACTGTTGATAAAAGCTTCAACCTCAAAGCCTTCCTCTAGTGCATCTGCGGCATCCCAGCCCTCGGGCTTATCATCCGGTGGCAAGAGCACATCACACGTCAGTGCACCGGCAGACAGTGCTGCTTGCGCTGCTGCCATCGCATACTCCCAGCCCGGCTTGTCGCGATCGGGCCAGATAATGACTGCTTTGCCAAAGAGAGGTGACCAGTCGGTCTTATCGACCGGAGCATTTGCTCCATGCATGGCGGTAGTAGCGGTCACTCCCGCACCGATCAATGCTTGTGCACATTTCTCACCCTCAACGAGAATGACGCGAGTGACATTGAGCATCCCAGGCTGGTTATAAAGCGGTCGTGGATCAGGTGGTGCCATCTTGCGCCGCTTGGCATCCCACGGACGGAACTCCTTTTTGCCACCTGGCGGGTCATACCGATAGACCACTGCGATCAGATGTCCTTGCGCATCAAAGTAGTCCCACTTGGCCGTTGCCGGCCCAAGCTCATCGACCGGTGCCGTTTTCTTGGACTTGCGCTTTTGTGTGGGTAGCGCCTGCCCAACCAGATCGGCTGCGTAGTTCAGGACACGCGGGAAATCGGTTTGAACATCCGCACCAATCGAGGCAGCAATCAGACTAAAGATGTCGCCCCCATCGCCTGTTGCGCGATCGGTCCAAAGCCCAGACTTCTCGCCCTCCATGACGACCTCAAGACTGTCTCCCGGACTTCCCAGAACGTCGCCGATGAGAAACTTCCCGCGTCGTCTTTTGCCCGCAGGAAACAGAACGCTTAATACCG
>JACCEA010511766.1_pt1 | contig 15436 bp, 35 predicted proteins | sample 7449851 | NCBI WGS metagenome assembly JACCEA01 (sample SAMN15323453, study PRJNA562643) | freshwater metagenome | isolation source: river surface water | place: USA:Blue River Watershed | collected 2017-08-18 | reverse complement strand
GATTGCAAGAAGAAGTGCGATCACGAGTACCTGACCACGAAAGCTAAGTTCTGTCCTTCATGTGGCAAGCCTGTTCAACTCATAGTAGAGAAGATCAAGGCAGAGAAACGCTGGGACATGGCAGATGTCGAACATGAATTCAGCGACGTGTTTAACTGGGTCAATGGCTGGGGTTGGGGCTGTGAAGAACTAGACAAGATCTTAATCCCTCACAAAAGTGGCAAATGGGGTAAGTACTATGAAGACATGGGATTTGGCATCATAGGTAAACTCCCTCAACTAGATGGCGCAGAGGAAATCCTCAAGACAAAGTTTGCTAAGGACCTAAAGGCATTAGAGAAGTTAAGTATCGAGTATGTGATTAAGAGAGGTGTCCTGGCTTATTGGATGTAGATGATAACAGAATATAAAATAGTTCAATCCCGCTTTTCAGCGACGGACTTGGAATCAATCGTTAACTCCTCAATTAAGGAAGGCTGGCAACCATGGGGTCAGCCAGCTGTTTCCTTGAGTAGTAACGGATCTCTTTATGTGCAATCCCTAGTGAAGTACGAAAGCAATCCTGATGAGTGGCAAAAACTGAATGAGGAACAAAACGGAGCAGTTTAGAGATTATGTTTAAACATTTTGGAAAAAAGTTAAACATATATGAGAAAAATGTGGAACAAAATTCTGGATACCAAAATATAATGGTTATATTTGCGGTAATAATGATTATGTAATGTGTTTAATTAAAATGTAATAACAATGACAAGTTCAGAACTTCGAAGTCGTTTGCTCAAGTATGGGCGTCGCCCGCTTGGGAAATTAATCCAAATGCCACTGAAGCAAGAAGGTAAGATTCTTTTCGCTGATGTAAAAAATGATAGAGCATATTCTTATTTCTTAGTTGACCTTGAGACCAAGTCTATCAAGGAAGGTCACATTTACGAGCGTTATCGTAAAAAGGTATTCGGAGCATACAACGTTCCTGCCATCTCCATAGCTTAAACCGAAACATTTTTATTTCCCGAGGAAGGGTTGTATATTTGCCTTGTAATTAAACACACGCGCACATGTACATTATCTTTAACTTAGACCCCGATGGCGATTCTTACTCTCTTCATGGTAAGATAGAAGACGCCCGTTACATCTTTGACCGTAAGGTGAAAGAATGGAGTGAAGCCGTTAACAACCGCGAAGAAGTTGGTTGGGACGACTACAAAACTCTTCTATGTGAAATCACTAACCTAAGCGATTTTGGCTTTGGCACTTATGGTGATGTCTATGGTATGACCATTATTGATTCTTTAAATTGGGACGACGAATGACACTCACAGAATACTTAGCCCAAACAGATCCAGTTAAGATGCCAGAGGTAGTCTTAGCCGAAGGTGAATACCAAATTTGGAACACCGCTGGGAAATCTCCCAATAGGTTTACCCATGTTAGTATCCCAGCAGTTAACGGAAGTTATTCGGTTAACGAAGGTCAAACTCAACTCTACACTCAAGACCAATTTGGTTATCCAAGTAAAAAGAGTTGCTTTCATCTACCACATCCTATCGCAGACATCACTCATTATGAAAGAGTCGGTGATAGTTATAAACCCAACAAGTCATGATAGTTATAGTGTTACTTGCAATCATTTCCGTCATAGCCATTCTAGGAGCAATAGATATGGTGAGACAAATTGAGAGACTCGATTAGGAAAAACCAAATCCAATCCAATCTTTAAAATCCGAACTAATCCCTCGGATTTTTTTGTGGCCTTTGAAAAAGTGATTGCAGAAAACCTGCAATGGTGATGGTGAGGGTGCCCCAACCACACGCCGATCGCTGAAACTTTTTGGAGATGTTTCAAGAAAACATTTTTCAATTTCGAAACATTTTCATATATTGCATTGTATTTAAACTCTCACACGATGTCAAAACAAGTTATATTTCCGCAAATCCCAGATGACCCACATAGTAGGATTCTTTTAGAGACTCTTACTAATATCTCTGGTATGATTATGAAAGATGGTCCAGTAGACGAGCACGTTTCTAAATGCGCAGCCTTCTTACACTTTATGGGAACTGCTCCTTTATTAGCAGACTACCTTTACTTCAGGGTTCATGAAGACACCAGAGATATGTGTCATCGCCTGAGCGAACATTATAATTACTATATTAATAGCCAAGGTGATGAATACAAGCTAGAGGTTCTTAACAAAGAAGTAGGATCCTTTGGTGATTATTTCAATCACTTCCAATTAGCCCTATATTATATTGACCTTAAATCTAAGGAAGATAAAAGATGGAATCCTCTTAGCGATTTAATTTGGGGCTTCTATTGCTCTCTTTATAGTTATAGAAAATGCGAGGAGTTTTTAGAAGCAGTTCAAAATTGCCTAGAAAAAGAATTACATAAAGATTAGGCAAACATTTTTTCTCACCGCGATTCCACCTTACTTTTACTTTGTTAATAATTTAAAACCATAAAAATTTAACTCACATGGCAAATCTAACATTTTCCAACAAAGGCGTTCCAATGGGACGTAACAAGTCAGTAGCAGTAAACGCAAACTCCCACTGGAGTGCAGAAGAAGACAACTTCCTTCGCATGGCAGCTGCTCAAAACATGACAACCACTTTGGTTGCTTCTAAGCTAGGTCGTACACCAGCTTCTGTTTACACACGTAAATGGCAATTGGACATTCAGAACGACAAGACCATGCCTCGTATCAAAGCTCCAAAGGCCACTAAGGTGGTTAAGGCAAAGACTGCTCAAGAGGTTAAAGTTCCAAAGGGAGTTCAACTATTCCAATTGGAATCAGGCATTCCAATTCCTTCCAGAGGTTCAAGAGGCAACGAACAGCTTAAGATGCAAATTCGTAACACCTTCAATCGCATGGAAATTGGTAACTCATTTGTTATCAACAAAGAAGCTCTTAATTCCACAGTGTACATCGCTAAGAATGAATTTGGAGCTTACCGAATCAAAACAAGCGCTACCTCTCCAGACAAGAAGTTCTTCCGAATCTTCAGAGTAGCTTAAAGACTAGGTTTTAAATTCCCCCAAGGGTCTCATCGAAAGATGAGGCTCTTTTTTTGTGGTCCCTTGAATCGAAAGCTAATCGCTCGGTACAAACGTGGTCGGGGCGCCCTCGCGGATGATGCATATGGCGTGAAATCTTTTTCCAAAATTGGTATATAAAGAAAAACCAAATCATGACAGTAGAATCGATAGTAGACGTATTTGTTTTTCTAGCTAAGGCATTAGCAATAACCGGGATAGCTATAGTAATCCTGAAAGTTGCTGCTGAGTTAATTAGAGACAAAGAAGAAAAATAATTTTTATTTGTAGTCTCTATTGATTATATTTGGGACTTAGATTAAATGCTTTGCCAAGTGTTTAGTTAGAATGGTTCGGGTTAGTAAGTTATAAAAGAGAGGGTGGTTCCTCTCTTTTTTTGTGTACATTTTTTTCCCTCGGAAATGTTTCATACATTTGAATCAACACAAAAAACACACACATGGGAACAAGTTCAAGAATCGGTAAATTACTTCCGGACGGAAAAGTAAAATGTATTACTTGCCATTATGATGGTTATGTTTCGGGAGGCGTAGGTGAAGACCTACTGGATCATTATCAAGACGAAACCAAAATTGATGCACTATTGGATTTGGGTAATCTATCCGGAATAGGTAAAGAGATTGGTGAGAAACAAGACTTCTATGATTTTCATTCTCAGAATCCGAATTGGTGTTTAGCCTATGGAAGAGATCGAGGTGAAAAGAAGATGGAAGCTAAAACGATTCCGTTAGAAGAATTTCAATCCGATAGAAATTGGAGTTACCTCTACTTATTTAAAGATGGAGAATGGTTTTTTTGCGACACATATCAGGATAGATATTCTGGCTGGCAAACTATTAGTTCAGCATTAAATATAAAGGAGGACGAAGATGAAAATGAATAATCCATTCGACACTTATAGCAGAGGTATGACTGCTAGAGAAAGACGCATTCGTAGTAAATGGGGTTTGTTATTCCTGTTAACAGGATTGATTGCTCTTTGGTTGGCATTTAGATCACACAACCAAGAAAGATTTGTTAACGAAGCTGAGCAATCCAATATTGTTCTACAAGATAGCATTTTTAAATTAAATAAAGTGATAGATTCTTTGCACGATGAATCGTTCAATGAATTTACTATCAACGGTAGATATGAATTATCGTTGGAGCATTTAAAAGAAGTAAATCCAAAAGCCGCCCAGGAGTTTGAGAATTTCATGAATACACAGACCGAGTAATTACTAACTTTTAAATATAAGAACAATGGGATACTATGATATCGTTAAGGGAACGCCAGGAGGCACCGTGAAAAAACCTAAACCAAAGCCAAAGAAGAATAAAAATGCCAAATCACGAATACTATAAAAAGAAATACGAGAACTACGAAAGGGAGAACACTCTTAAGGGTTGGATCAAGCATATCTACTTGGTTCTTTTATCTCTAATGATTAAGCCACCCTATTAATGAAGAATTTGTTCCGTGTGTGTTGAGATTCTAACGAATCTCGGAGACCAGTCGCAAGACTGGTCTTTTTTGTGGTAGGGGCTAGGGGTAGGACCCCGCACGCGTACGTGAATACATAATGATATTATCACTATAATAGTCATGGAAAACTTATATTTTAATTTAGGAAGCATCTTAACTCAAGAAGAGTGTGAGGATCTTGCTTTGGAAGTGTTTGAATCTCTGAAAAAAGGCAACGTTGTTGCTGAAACTGATACCAAGTATTACAGAAATTCATTCGGCGGATCCACCCCGGGTTCTTGGGAATGTCTAAAGAGATTTACCCCATTAGTTGAAGAGAAGACTGGGAAGAAGATAAAACCCGCTAATCCTTATTGTCGTATTTACAATAATGAATCAACGTTGCATCCACACATTGATAGAGAAGGTTTAGATTGGACAATCTCGGTGTGTCTATTCACTAATCTCAAACATGATTGGCCACTGATTGCAAAAGAAGCCGATGGAAATCTAGTTCAATTCCCTACACGCACAGGTGAGGGCAGCCTCGTTGCTGGACGCATCCTAGAACATTGGAGAGAACCTTTGGAGTGTGGAGAAGATGAATATGTGGTTCAGATGTTTCTCCATTGGAGCGAGGAGTAGGCGCCTTCACCATCATCGCGGAGATTCTCGCGGATATTTTTTTCTCTCATTTTTTTATCGCGTGGTTTGTGATGTATTTTTACAACATGATAAACACTAAGTTAGCAATTGTAAGATCAACAATCAATCTGAGAGGACATCGATTCCCCGCAGGAACGGTTGTGAAAGTATGGGATACTGGGAGTGTTACATCAATCCAACCCGCAGTATTACCCTCACCTCTCCACGAAGCAATGTGGTATATGTTCCCAGAGATTCATTTAAAAGATTTAAGATTACTAGAGGATCATGAATGTCAACTAGTTGATTATGGAATTTACTAAAACAAACTAAGATGAATGAATTTGAAAAAGCAAGACAATTTGGTCTAATCGATATTCCTACTGGGCAACAATGCTTTCGGGTCTTCACTGATAGATATGATTCAGTCATGATCCAAACCTTCGGATACCCAGTCAAAGCAATTTGGCAAGGCAACCAAATTATAGTTGAGATGCAAAGTGGAGAAGTATTTGTTTACAATTCATTAAGTCCTTCGGGATACTATAGAGTATCAAGATAAAAACAATTTAGAATAATGTTTGCTATTTACTTAACCCTAGCTATCCTTGTCATGTTGGTGATCTCAATGTTTATCACAGGAAAAGAAAATGTGAAACTAAAGTGTCGTAATAGACTATTATGTAGAGAGAATCACAAACTTAGAATCAAATTAAAAGAATATGAAGACGGTGCAAAAAGGATCTGATGTTAAGAGGGTAAAAGACGATGAAGCTGAATTAATGGTTAAGAATCGTGGCTACAAATATGTTGCAAAGAGTGTGTGGAAAGAAGCTACTCGCCCAGTGAAACAAACCAAGAGTAAAGAAGTAAAAGAGAATGAAGAAGTATAACGTTTACAATCCAATAACAGAATCACAATGGTTCAAGTTATTTCAGGAATATAAGAGCTTCACAATAGGATGGGTCACCATCTAAAAAGGAAGGATGATTTGCTTTAACGAATGAGGATTCTTTCAGCAATCATTAATCGAAGATAGGCTTAGTCGTGTGAGTTTATTTTCAAGAACTAAACCCAACCTTAAAAAGTTGGGTTTTTTCATGTGCGTCATTTTTTATCCGCGCGGAGAATCCTTACATTTACCTAAATAAAATTACACGACATGACAAACACACAAAATTACGATGAACAGGATTTTCGCACTAGTGCAACGGAAGCTGTTAACTATTACTTTACGAGTTTTGCTTATCCTAACAGAACAAGTTTTAGTGATTCAGAGATTAGCCATGTTACTGATATTGTAGCTTCGGTCTTTATGACCAAGTATGGATATCGCCAAGGAGGTGGATTCGTTCAATCAGTAATATCAAACAATCTATCTCAAGCTTTCTCTAGAGCCGATTCAACTATCGTTAGAGCACTAAAAATAATAGTGTGGGCTAATGAGTATGGATTAGTTCGAAAATTTAAACCATCCTTTGAAACCATCTAAAATGCGTAAGATATAATGGTTATCATTTCACCATTAAATCTAATTGTATGGACCTCACCCAGGAACAACAGCAAACATTTAACACCATCTTAGATTTGGTTTATTGTTTAAGAAGAGAAAGAAATGCAGAGAAAAAAAACCACATCGAATATCTAGTTGAAAAGGAGAAGAACAAGTTAATGAAGAGTATGCCCTTTCGGGATTACTTAGCATTCATGAGAGAAGCAGCTCCTTTATTTTCATAAGACTTCGCTAACTTCCCCCGGTTAGCAGAAATTGCCCTACCAGAAATGGAGGGCTTTTTCGTGCCCTAAGGTTTTCGATTCTTGACTGTCGAAAAACACCACGAGGGCGCCCCGACTTTCTGTGCATATGGCAATGCATTTAACAAGGGGGCTATGGGAAGGACCCCGCACGCGTACGTGAGAAATTCTCTTACATTTTTATTACCCGAGGAGATTCAGTATTTTTGACCTAATAAAAAGGAAGATTACTATGGAATTAACACATTGGTTTTATGGATTAGCAGATTGTCACGGTATTGAATCGTTTGTGCATGATGTAGATGATACATCAGCTGCTTTATTCTATGATGAGAAAGATAAGAAGGAAAAGAATTCTAAGCAGTTTGCAATGTGTCTACGTGCTCAAGCAAACCAACAAAGACATGCTGTTGTATATAGAGCAGCTATACCTCAAGCCCAAATTGAAGTGATTGAAGCATTAATTAAAGCTGGAGATTACACCACTGCTTTAAATGAAGTTAAATCATCAGCGAAAGAAATCATGTTAGGTACCTATGGTACCACAAAGGCAGCAGCCGAGAAGAATTGGAAGATGATTCCAAACGCAGACCTAGACCCTTATCATAACGCATAATCATGGGATACTTAAAACACGCGACAAGTCACCAATTGGATGCAGCAGCATTCAAAACATTTATCTTTCAGGGTAAAGCATTATTTACGCTGGAGAATAAAGAAAAGAAAACATACATCACTTTCAAGATTCAGAGTCTGAAAAGAAAGCGTGACCAACCTGAAGAGACTAGACTCTTTGATGTTCACGTGCGTGCACTGAATGACCAATATCAAGGTTCAAGATACATTGGACGAGTTGATAGAAAGATGAAGACATTCAAACCATCTGGTTATGTCGAGAAGGACCATGTTGGAATTCAGACTATAAATTGGTTGATTGAACATTGGGGAGATTTAGAAAGAATCGAAGCAGATGGAAAATTGGGAATGTATCATCAAGGCATTTGTTGCAAGTGTGGTTTACCACTAACTGTTCCTGAGAGTATTGAGAACGGAATCGGACCTCAATGTAAAAAGTATAGAGAAGCAAGGTCATTAAAGTTAATGGAAGAACTTGGAATCTTAGTTCCGGGTTTAAGTTACAATCAGCAAGTAATCCATGCAGTGAATGAACGACCTGATTGCTTCGAAAAGATATTCATTCCTGAAACGGTGCGTCGTTCAAATGAATGGATTAAAGACCTAGACTTATTTAGTTCCTATGGTCTTTGGTAATAAAGCTTAGCTTTGGTTCATATTGTTTTTTAGTTTGTAAGTCCTGGACTTCTGTCCGGGGCTTTTTTTGTGCCCTAGGATTCAGATGTAAACGCCATGCAAAAACACGTGAGGGCGCCCTACCGATCGGATTTGTACCAGATGTTCCTGATGTACCATGGTTGGGGTGCCCTCGCGGAGGAACCTCTGGTACCTCTGGTACTTCTTATCGGGGAATTTTTCACTAAAACATTTTTTCTCCCCGAGGAAAAGTCATAAATTCGTATAATAATTTACTAATCAAACCATTTAAAAATGAAACAATCTACAAAACAAACAGAAACACCTTTCGATTTCTTCAAGGAATTAAACGGAAGAGAACTCATGCATTGGTTAGGTACACCATGCTTCATTAAAGAAAACTCCAAAGTTTTTGAAAACCAGGTAACCATAATTACATATGATGGATTGGTTTTCCATAGAATCAATCTTGGAGATTTGGAGACTATGGATCCAGTTGATATGACAACATTCATTTAATTTTCTCTCATACACAAACACCGGCCTGGGTTTCTACCCGGGCTTTTTTGTGGGGATAGATAAAGTAAAAAAGATTATGGATGTATTGTGTTTTCATAGAGAAAGAGAGGGGGGTTACTGTTGGAGATGTGACCAAGAAAGAGAATCGGAGCGTGCGTTGATGACGGCGCCCTCACTGGATGAAGAATCGGGTTTGAAAGAATCAGAATCGGATGGAGAATCGGATCACTAAGTCGGGGCGCCCTCCAATGATGCACCACGAGGTGAACATAGCTAAGGTTTTATTCGGAAAAAAATTTATTTAAAACATTTTTTTATTTCGAGGTTTATTATTACTTTTCCCTCGTACTAAAAAATAAAACCATGTTAACAAACACGACACCAGGTCCTTCAATCCCTCAGGCATCAATTGAAGACCTAAAAAACAGATTAAAATCTGGACCAGTTAATTTCGCTTTCCGTAAAAAGGATGGTTCATTAAGATTGGCTTATGGAACTTTAGACATGTCTAAGATTCCTGATGACCAACATCCTAAATCAGGAAACGAAGCATCTCCTAAAATTCTTCCATTCTATGATTTGGAAAAGTTCGCTTGGAGAAGTATTCAAATTGGTCAACTCGTTTTCGGTTAATCAAGCATTTATTAATTCCAAAAGTCCTAGATTTTCTAGGACTTTTTTTATGCCCCTAAGTTAAGTCTGTAAAAAACGGATTAACTTCGTCGGGGCACCCTCACCGATGTTTGGGACTTCTGGGACATTGGGTACTTCTGGGACATTTCAAAAGGGACATCTGGGACATTGGGAACTTCAGGAACATTGCGGAAACATTTTTACTTTCCGCAGGTATTCTATACATTTGGATCATAAAACAAACACACAAATGCTAACAGAAGAACAACGACTAATGTTCCGGGAGATATTAGATGTCAACTGGGAACTCAAAGAATCAAAAGATTGGAATGAGAAAATTGCACTCTCACGAAAATTAGAAGAGAAAAAAGATGCTTTAAAATCCTCAATGGGAGAAGCTCATTACAATCATTTTATTAAAATGGGCCAACAAATGTTTGCCCCAAAAGTCCATTAACATGTTGAGATTTTCAGACGGGGTTAACATTGACACTTCAGGAGAACCTAGAGTGTTACATTTGGAAGATGGCTATTACGCAGTTGGTAAAGGAATCTTAATTCCTGTTGACACCAGAGAAGCAGCGGAGTTCATGGTCCAGAGAATGAAGATTTGGGAACCCAGTCAAAACATTATTAATACTCGAGTTAGTGTATTAAATTTGCCAACCAAAAATAAAAGATAAGATGCCAAGAAGACCTAAGAAAGGAAAATCAGCTTCGTTGCTGATAAGAAATTTAGTAAAGGAATTAAACCCATTAGAGTTAACGGTCTTGAGAGAAAGAATTTTACACATCTGTGAAATGACGAAGCAAGACATCGTAATGAATCCTAAGAAGTATGAGAGACATATTATCTCTCCAGACTTAATCGTGAATTGCATGAATAAATGTATTTCAGGTTTAGAATACGAAAAGGAAACACCAAAAAAGAATCCTGTGAAAATTTCACAGTCAGAACTAATAGAAGTTTAAAGAAGGTTGGTTTAGTAGTTAGTAAGTATACAGAAAGGTCAGATTAGTCTGACCTTTTTTGTTGCCCTAGGTTTCTCTTCCCATAGAAGAATCGAACCGTTCGTCGGGGCACCCTCACCCCGCATAGCGAACGGTTTCGTGCATTATATTTCCTTGCGGACATTTTTTCTTTCCGCCTCGATTCCATATATTTGTATCATAAAATAAACACGACATGACACAGACAAAAAAAACCGAGTACGTAGTTATCCTCAACTTTGAAAGCGGGGAAGTAGATGTAATGACATTAGATAACAAACCAGAAGGTGAAGATTATCAAGACTACATTGAAACCACCTTAGATTATTCCTTATCTAATTGTGAATGGATGGTTACCACTAAACCTTTTCCAAACCCATTAAACTTCTAAAATGAAATTGAATTTTAAATTGGGTAACAACATCTTCCTTCAAGGCAACAAAGTCATCAGCTATGAAACCCACGTTGCCACAATTAAAGAAGATGGCATTCATTGCTTAGGTAAGTATTCAAGAACCACAAGTAAACAAATTTATAAGGTTGCTTATGAATTAAACTTGGCCATTCATAAATTGGATATCAAACAAGTATTCTATAAGTATGAGTATGGAATTAAGCTATCCATTAACCAATGCCTAAGCGAAAGAGTATCTAGATACATTATCTCTTATCTAAAAGAGAATGGTCTAGACTACACCAAATGTAGTCACAAAGATATGTTACCTATGCTTCAGGGTATACCTAATGTTAAGTCTGATGATTGGAAGATGCTTTGTGAATATTTAAAGTTACCTAAGGATACACCCACACCACAAGAACAACAAAAGCAACACGACCGAGTTATCAAGATGATTTTCGGATAGGGGCTGGGGGAAGGACCCCGCACGCGTACGTGAGGAAACATTTTAATTTTCCGCACTATAACCCTATATTTGGAGAATAAATAAAGATTATGACACACACAGACTTTGATGTACTTGAATTATCCGATGTATCAATCGATGATATCCTTAATTCCAAATTAGTTGTTTATAACGATGATTATAACACTTTTGAATGGGTAATAGAATGCTTTTGTAAGTATTTAAAGCACTCTAGCGAGCAAGCAGAGCAATGCGCATTACTTATTCATACTAAAGGAAAATGTGAGGTTAAAACTGGTTCTAAATCAGATTTAAAACCCTTTAAAGAAGCCTTAACAGATGCAGGCTTATCAGCAGTGATAGAATAGAATCACACAAACTCTGAACTGAAACACATTCAAACCTGGAAGCGAAAGCCTTCAGGTTTTTTTGTGGGTGGAATCCACCGATGGAAGAATCGGATTCCCCGCGTCGGGGCGCCCTCGGATGTTGGATACAACTTCCTCCACCGATGCTTACATCTGTTGGAGGTGCCCTCACGCCGGCGGGCTCGTGTTTCGATTCTCGGAATATATAAGTAAACATTTTTTATTCTCGAGGAAAATTCATAATTTAGCCTCACACTAAATAACTAAACACATGACAAAAGAATTAGATTACCTCCGAAAAGAAATTCAAAACTTAGGTGGCAAAGTATTTATTGGCTTTGTTCACGTAAATCTTTATGGTCCACTTAGAAATTTAAACTTCATTCTTGAAAATCCTAATCCTGAATACTTAGACAAGTATCTAAGTGATCCAAGAAAAAAGATTGTAGAGGATGTTTGGAAAGAAACAATGCTAGCAACTCAAACCATGGTTCTTCCCTGGGAAATGAGTTTAACTTGCGAAATTGATCCTCCCACATTCGGAAGTCTTAAATCAGCTGAGGCTTATATCAGACAAAAATTAGAAGACAATAAAGAAGCTAATATCCAAGATCCTTTCTTTTATCGAAAAGGAACTATTTAATCTTTTAAAACCCTTAGGAAAACCCTAAGGGTTTTTTGTGTGGATACTACTAGAGATGTTTTGTTTAAAATATTAAACAAAAAGTTAAACACTCACGTGAGGGCTCGGAAAACTCATCCAAATAAAAACGCTCGGTCTATCGTCGGGGTGCCCTCTCGATGCTTCGAGGATGTTCCGCGGATATGAAGATACATATAGATATGAAACACATCAAACTCTTTGAAGACTTTGGAGCACTAGAAGTAGAACCTTACGAAGCACCTATGCAAATCCAATGTAATAAATGTGGTTGGAATTGGAACACCACAGAATCTGATCCTAAGGACATGTACATATGTCATAAGTGTGGGGAAGACAATCGAGTGTTTTATGAAGGAGAACCTGAAGAGGATGACGAATTACCTCCAACAGGCTCAGGAGAAACAATTATACCATGAGGGGGATGGGGCTAGGACCCCGCACGCGTACGTATAGAAATGATAGAGTTTCGTTATATCCGAGCGAGAGTGCGCCCCCACGGTAACGGTTTAAATCGTTATTTCCGGGTTATCTAATTTGCATTTTAATTATCCGGGGTAATTCCGTATATTTGCCTTGTAACTAAACCTCATACACCATGTTAGGAAACACAATCAATTCAGGAGTTAAATACCTTGAAGCCCAAGGTATCTTCGAAGGACAACATTATCTTATCTCATTACAAGGACCCACATTTATTTTCACAGCGGTGGGTTCCACACTATTAAACGATGCTATTAAAAATGAAATAAAACAAAAGGGAATACTGGTATTGGCTTAGTTTAATTGTGGTTGTATAGTGTGAAAGGTCTAGATTCGTCTAGGCCTTTTTTTGTGCCCTGGGTCAAACCCTGGGTTAAACCCTAGGTTAATCCACGAGGGCGCCCCGGCGAAGAAGTATGGAATTTTTTGGAATTTGGATTAACTCCGAGGAGGTGCCCTCACCCCGCAGCGCATCCGAAACTTTTTTTGTGTGGGTGGAAACATTTCTTTGAAACATTTTTCTTTCTCGGGGTAAATCCTTACTTTTACCTCATACTAAACAATAAACATTATGTCAAACTTTCAAGTTACCCTCAGACAACAAATCGAAGCATTCCAAAAAGACAAATCAATCATCGGAGATTACGCTCATTGTTCAGGATTCTATGATTGGTTCTGTAAAGATGAATCGCTAGCAGGCAAAGCCCAAAAGCTAATGCCTAAAGTTATTAAATTCTGTAAAGCCAAAGGAGTAGACCTAGACCGTCACTACGTTTGGTTTAAGAACAACTGTCCGATGAACGGACCATTATATGATGACTTCAGAATCGCCTCATTGGAAACCGGAGATAACGTCTTCACAGTGGTTCCTCAGTGTGGTCATTCAGGACTAGCAGAGGTTTGGGGTCAAATGAATCTTTGGAATGGTCCAATCCACCAAGCAAATTCTTGGGGAGAATTAGCAAGCGCATTTTAGAACCTCTAATAAAAAGATATGAGTATTCAAGAATTAAAAGAACAAATGCAGGAAGACCTAATAAGCCTATTAGAAGGAATGGGCATCGAAGATGCACTAGCTCCAGAGGATTGGGAAAACCTAAAGAATGAAGTTGGCGAAATAGTTATCTCCAACATCAATAGATTAAATCAATCATGAATAGGTTGATGTTTTAAGAAATCCGGTTAATAATTAATCTAGAAAGGCCTGGGATTTTATCCTAGGCCTTTTTTGTGCCCAAACCCTAACACGCTAGCGAAATGCGTCGGGGCAGCCTCACACCGAACTTTTCGAAAACCAGACCGTCTGAGAATTCCGTCGGGGTGCCCTCACGCCAGCTTATAGCTTCTGATTGGATTCTCTGTAGAACTACTATGAGGGGCTGGGGAGAGGACCCCGCGCTCGCGAAGGGGGTTTTTCATTTTTATTCCTCGCATACACGGATTATATTTGCTTTCTAAACACTACACACATGAAAAGTTATGAAATGTTCACACCAGCAGGCGATAGAGCTTGCGCATCATTAGTTAAGAGAATTCAGAAGATGATTAATTCAAATCTGAGAGTAACACCAGATCAGATAGCTAAGGCAATTGAGGAAGGTCAAGTGAAGATAGAAGCCAAGCATCCTGAGATCTATGACACCGAACCTAGAGGTCATATCTGTCACGAAGTAAGTAAGACATTAAAAGATGCAGGGTATGGATTCTTTATAGATTCCTATGTTAATCCCTGCGATGGAGTATATCCATATTATAGATAAGAGGGTTAAGTATTTAGATTGTTCACAGAAAGGCCTGGGGTTTTACCCTAGGTCTTTTTTGTGTGGAAAGAATCAGAAACCTTGTGAAATCATCCGAGGGCACCCCGACGAAGAGAACCATTTTCGAAAGCTCTCTTCGAAAAGGCGCCCTCACGAAGTAGCGCAGATTTAGGATAATTCCCCATTACATTTTTATTTCTCGGGGAAAATTCATACTTTTACCTCACACCAAATAACTAAACATATGAGCAGGAGAACAACCCTACTAGTTGAAGTGGAATTCTTCATTCCAGATGAAATTCGTTCCCGATTAGATAAGTTAAAAATTTCTCCAGAGATTCAAGAGAAAGCAATCGGGGAAGCAATCTTTAATTTTGTACAAGAAAGATTTCTAGTTGATGAAGAGGAAGAGATAATAGAACATGTGAAAAACTGGGAAGAGTAATCTTCCTTCCCCCAACAGAAAACCTGAGATAATCCCTCAGGTTTTTTTGTGGGTGTTATTCAAGCTTAACAGTAGTAAAACAGCGAGAGGGCACCCCGACGGGATAAAACCGAAATTCCAAAAAACCTGGTTATTTCCGTGGAGGAGCCCTCACGGAAAAAAGGACGGTTCGATTTCTCGATTCTCTTTCGAAAAGGCGCCCTCACAAAGAGAAGCTACAAGATGAAAGCATGTTTACTATCAGGGGCTCCGGAGGAGACCCCGCGCTCGCGAGGGGAGGTCTCACGGATCTTTTTCGAGATTGGAATATATAATAGATAAATAAAAAAGATTATGAAGCACTTAAGATTATACGAAGAGTTTAAACAAGGTCCAATGAGAAAAGAGCCTTCTATTTTCCAGAAAATATACAAAGGAGCTAAAGACCTTATCGGTATTGAGTCTAGTGAAGATAGAGAGGGATATGAAAACATAGTTCGCATGCTGACCATGAATGATTCTTACGGTCTTAAACAAAACATCAGAGAAATTAAACCCGG